>ENA-ORRN01000002-ORRN01000002.1-human-gut-metagenome-genome-assembly--contig:-NODE-2-length-282713-cov-9.559248_pt1 | contig 282713 bp, 232 predicted proteins | sample MGYA00242174_ERZ509132 | MGnify/ENA primary metagenome ERZ509132 (study PRJEB26280, sample SAMEA2338671) | human gut metagenome | biome: human gut; feature: human-associated habitat; material: faeces... | reverse complement strand
CTTCGGTGCATGAAAAATGAAGTCGCTTCGCTAATGAAGTGCGGTCAAACCGCATGAAAATCAAAGTGCGCGCGCTTCCTGTGAGCATAGTGAACACTTCATAAAAACGAAGTAGTTGTCAGAAACTTCAAAGAAGCAGATGAAAACGGAACAGTGTCGGACGCGCAGAATGGATTCATCAAACAGATAGTCGATAGGTTTGTGTAACCCGCACCGCTGGGATTAACAACTAAATAATCTGTCAAGCCGGATACACTTGTACGGTACTGACCACCTTTTTCAATAACCTTTTTTACTATCGGATTATCTTTTGGGGAATCCAAAAGCCCCGTGAACACAAAAAGCGTCCCGTTAAAATCAATAGTCGGAGCCTCTTCCACATATTTTCCATACTGTTGCAGCCACTGATCTGTCATTAGATTTTTTCTGCCTTTCATAATGTAAAGTTTAAATTCTGCTTAATGTAATTTTCCTTCTGCCGATATGTCTTAAAGGTTTGTTTTATGAACAGTCTCATTTTTCTGAGTGATGTGTATCATATTATTGTCTTAAAGTTATACCGATTTTCTCAGCACTTGCATTGATGAATGCCGCCGCAGTTTCTTCCGTTAGTCCATCACAACAGCATATGCGCTCTGCTTCGCGGCTTCAATGAACAATGCACTCCGAGCGCAAAGTTTTTTATTGCGTTTTTGTTTATAACACCATTTTTCTGTTATTTTATACCTCGGCTCCGGTTAACTTGAAACCGTCATCCGTCCAGTTCCACTCGGCAGACGCAAACGGCTCTTCACAATGGAACCATTCACCGTCGGCTCTGCAGCTGCATTCGGATTTAATAGGTTCAATAATACTGTTAATTTCGTCAAGGAAATTCTGCACTGTGCGAAGGGTATCCGGCAAAAACTGGATATCGCTTATCAGCAGTTCCGGTTCATCCTGCCAATCGGTCTTACAGAGTTCATATTCTTCATCAGACAAATACTTCTTCACGCACTCGCGCAGTTTACGCTGAATATCAGGATGTTTCTCATAGCCGAATTCAACAGCAAGAGTTACTCCAAGGGTATACCACCCGTTCGGGTACTCCTTATCCAAAACATACTGCGAATAGCGGGATTTTAAATCGTCCCACTCGCCGTTTTCGAATTTTCTGCAATAACCTTCGCCGTGGCTAAGCAACAGCTCGTAAATAGAATATGTAAAATTCTCATATTCACCCATCTCGGTAACTTCATCGCAGAACTCGGCTCTTCTCTCCTTGCTGTTGGCTTTGAACCACGGTGCGGCCGATGGTCCTGAATAACTACTTTTAATCTTAAATCCATCGGCAAAAGGCAGGTCTTTCAAAACGCCATATAAAAAATTTAGCAAGTTATCGGTGGTATATCCGTTTTTGCCGTATATGGTCAATTCAGCAGAATAATTTATCTTTCTTCCCTCCAGCACGCCGTACAACTCTCCGCGCATACTTTTTAACGCTCGCATACCCAGAAAGCCGAAATATGCTTGAATGGCTTTAAGCGAACTTTCATGTGCCGGTTTATGCTTGAATTCTATAATCTCGTTCAATTCAACTTCTCCGGGCACAAATTTATATCCGGAATCTATTGAGTTGAACTCTTCAAGCAGATTATCAATATTATTTTGGTAGTAATTATCGCGTTCTACTTGAGCGTTATATTTTTCCACATACTCAAGAAACATTTGCTGTGCTTTTTCTTCTATATCTTGATCTTCTACAAATTTGGCTTCCGGATAAAAATTAATTTTGCTGTCAAAAGATGGATATTTTTTTATCAATCCAAATATACAAGCTGTTTCACCTGCCACATAATGAAGGTCAGACAAAACACCGAGTGCTTCCTCAACCGTTTCTTCCTCGTCACCATGAACGGCTCGGTTGCCGCTTTTGCGGATGTAATGAAAAGCATTAATTACATTGCGATTGTTAATAAAATCACATACGACGGGGTCGCTTAAAATATCCACAAAAGACATGGATTTCATATTCTCATTATGCGCGGCAATATAAATGAACTTCGCCAAAAGCTCTGCGCTTTTACGTGCTGTAAATACGCTCTGAACCGGCATTGTCATAACAAGCTTCTCGGCATTGTTGCAATTCTCATAAACATATCCGAGTCCACGAAGACCTTTTAAAAAATCAAAATTCATCCTTTGTTCTCCTTAATAAAATATTTGCATCATATTTATTGCTTTTTACCTTTATTTACTATTTACACTTGTAAGACTAATTTATCACAAAAAACGGTATTTGTATATAGGTAATTTTTTATGTCCGAAAAAACGGACTTCGGGAAAAATAAACCATATTTTGTCCGAACGCCACGAATCGTATATGTACAAAAAATGCACCAATAAAATTCTACCGCACGCAAATATCACTTTTCAAAACAAGACGAGTTGTCTCAGCTTGAATGTCGGTTCGAGTTTTTGCCGACTTCTGACCGAATAATCGGACTTATCTTTTTTCTGTGATGATTGCATATTGACTATATTCTGTTGGGGTGTTATAGTGGTGCTATAGGTATTTTTTGATTTTGAATGAGTAATTATATTTTGTGATAATTGTAATAAAATGCCGTATTAATATATTCAGAAAATGATTTGCTGCGTAAAAATCGTTAAAGATGATAATTCCGTTTGGCAGATAGCCTTCCCGTACCTATTTTTATTTTTTAACCACGCAGTTGAAAACGGCGACACATTTTATCGACTAACGGTGTTATTTAGTTATGAACAATGAAACATTTGAACAATTGAATAGTTTGGCGCTTGAAATTCTCAAACTTTCAAGAAACACACTGCTTGTCAATTTTAGATTTCTTGATATTGCGCTGTGTCGATTTGAGTATATTCGTTCTGATGCACCGATTATCGCAACTGACGGGGAGCATCTGATCTATAATCCCGTAAGCGTTTTAAAAGAGTATAAAAGTGAAAGTGAAATGTCGGTAAGAACATATCTGCACATGGTTCTTCACTGCGTTTTCAGGCACCTTTTCGTTGGGCAGAATATTAAAGAAGATTATTGGAATTTGGCGTGCGATATAACTGTTGAATATTTAATCAACGAATTGAACTTGCCTAAAACAAAAGTCGGAAGGGTTGGCGGTCAGAAAGATTTTATTCGCAAGCTGCAAAATAATGTAGACTTGATTACGGCTGAAAAAGTCTATGCGTATCTGACAAAAAATATTACCGAAAATGAGCTGAGAAAAATACAGCCGCTGTTCTATTGCGATAATCATGATATATGGTATGCGAGTGACGAGGACTGCTCCAATCGATTTACTGATGGTTCCGATGATGACAACAGCGATAATCAGCTGAACAATCAGCTGAACAAGCAAAAAAGCCAAGATGAAGAGCAGAATGACGATGATTCTGAAAATCAAAATAGCGAATACGGTGAATCGGAATCAAGCTCTCGAAAGGATAGGCTGGAAAAGCAATGGCAAGACATTTCGAAGCGAGTTCAGACCGATCTTGAAACTTTTTCAAAGGATAGAGGTGATGAGGCCGGCGGAATGATGCAAAATCTCAAGTCTTTGAACAGAGAAAAATATGATTACACCGAGTTCTTGAAGCGTTTTGCCGTTTTAGGTGAGACGATGAAAATCAATGATGACGAATTCGATTATGTATTTTATACATATGGACTTCAGCTTTATAAGAACATGCCTCTTGTTGAGCCGCTCGAATATAAAGAGGTAAAAAAAATAAAGGAGTTTGTTATTGCCATTGACACCTCCGGTTCAGTTTCGGGAGACCTTGTTCAGACTTTCTTGCGAAAGACTTATAACATTTTGAAATCGTCAGAGTCTTTTTTCGAACAAGTTAACATCCATATTATTCAATGCGATTCTGTCATTCAGGAAGATCATAAAATAACGAACGAAGAAGAATTTGATGACTATATAGGAAAAATGGTTCTCAAGGGCTTTGGGGGCACGGATTTCAGACCTGTATTTGACTATGTTGATTCATTGAAGGACTTCAACAATCTTAAGGGTCTGATATACTTCACAGACGGATGGGGGGCTTTTCCCGGCAAAAAACCGTATTATGACACGGCATTTGTGTTTATTGATGATGATTTTAACAATTACGAAGTCCCGCCATGGGCAATTAAACTTGTTTTGCAAAGAAATGAAATATAAATTTAAGGAGAAAAAGCTATGAGTAATACGAATGATTTTTTAATTGAAAACGGCATATTGACTAAGTATAGAGGAAATAAAAAGAATGTTGTAATCCCCGACGGCGTAACAAGTATCGGAGATGCGGCTTTCGGAAACTGCCGTTGCCTCGCAAATATAACTATCCCCAACGGCGTAACAAGTATCGGAGAGAAAGCTTTCAAAAATTGCGACAGCCTCACAAGTATAACCATCCCTGATAGCGTAACAAGTATCGGAGACCATGCTTTCTACGATTGTAGCAGCCTCACAAGCATTAATGTCGCGGACGCCAACAGGTATTATTCCGATGAAGACGGGGGCTTGTTTAATAAGGAAAAAACCGAGCTGATACGATATCCCGAAGGTAAATCTGAATCCACATACGCAATCCCTGATAGCGTAACAAGTATCGGAGACAGTGCTTTCAGTGATTGCATCAGCCTCACAAGTATAACCATCCCCGACAGCGTGACAAGCCTCGGAGACCATGCTTTCTTCAAATGCGACAGCCTTACAAGCATAACCATCGGTAACGGCGTAACAAGCATCGGATACGATGCTTTCGGCAGTTGCACCAGCCTCGCAAGCGTAACCATCCCCGACAGCGTGACAAGCCTCGAAGAATTTGCTTTCAGCGGTTGCAGTCGCCTCGCAAGCGTAACCATCCCTGATAGCGTAACAAGTATCGGAGACGATGCTTTCAGAGATTGCATCAGCCTCACAAGCATAACCATTCCAGACAGTGTAACAAGTATCGGAGAAGGGGCTTTCGAAAATTGCGACAGCCTTACAAGCATAACAATCCCCGACAGCGTAACAAGCATCGGAAGCGATGCTTTCTACGATTGCAGCAGCATCGCAAGTATAACGATCCCCGACAGCGTAACAAGCATCGGAGGAAATGCGTTTAAATATACAGCGTTATACAATGACGCATCAAAGTGGGAAAACGGTGTTTTATATATCAGAAATCATCTTATAGATGCAAAAAAAATGACTTCTTATGAATATGTCGTGAAAAACGGCACAAAGACTATTGCCGGTAGCGCATTTTGGGATAACAAGCTTATGTACATAACGATCCCCGACAGCGTAACAAGCATTGGAGAAGGGGCTTTCAAAAATTGCGACAACCTTACAAGCATAACCATTCCAGACAGTGTAACAAGTATCGAAGACAGTGCTTTCGGTAGTTGTACCAGCCTTACAAACATAATTATCCCTAGCCGCGTAAAAAACATTAAAAGTGGAGCTTTCGAATATTGCTACAGCCTTACAAGCATTGATGTTGCGGACGACAACCGGTATTATTCCGATGAAGACGGGGTCTTGTTTAATAAGGAAAAAACCGAGCTGATACAATATCCCAAAGGTAAATTGGAATCCACATATGCAATTCCGGATGGCGTAACAAGCATCAGCGACTATGCTTTTGAAAGATGCTTCAGCCTCACAAGCGTAACAATCCCTGAAAGCGTAACAAGCATCGGAGACTATGCTTTCAGCGGTTGCAGTCGCCTCGCAAGCGTAACCATCGGTAACGGCGTAACAAGTATCGGAGGCTGTGCTTTCGGCGGTTGCAGTCGCCTCGCAAGCGTAACCATCCCTGATAGCGTAACAAGTATCGGAGACTGGGCTTTCAGTGATTGCATCAGCCTCACAAGCATAACCATTCCAGACAGTGTAACAAGTATCGGAAAAGGGGCTTTCGAAAATTGCGACAGCCTTACAAGCATTAATGTTGCGAGCGACAACGAGTATTATTCCGATGAAAACGGCGTCTTGTTTAATAAGGAAAAAACTGAGCTGATACGATATCCCGGAGTAAAATCGGAAGACGCATACACAATTCCCGACAGCGTTGAAAAAATTTGCAGAGGAGCGTTCCATCAATGCGAAAGACTGAAGGACATAGTGTTCAATAAGAGTTTGAAGGAGATCGACTACAGAGCCTTTTCAGGCTCCGGGATTACAGACATTAATATATCTCCCTGTGTAAGCGAGCTGGAGATATCATACGAAGCTTTTGCGGAATGCGCGGAATTGAAATTGGCAGTAATTCGCTTGGAAAAGCCCATAGGATCACGGATTAATATAGAAAATAATATATTCTATTTATGCCGCAATATAGAAAGAATTGAGCTTTCCGAAGAGTGTCGGGATGTTATAGACCTTAAAGATATAAAACAAGCTCACGTTGTTTCATATGGTGTTAAAATAAGCGAAGTGCCGACTAATTACAAAAAGAATTATTTAGCCGGTTTCGTTGAGGCGTATGACAAATATCCGGAAGAAATTTTTAAGGAATATATTTCTTATTTTAAAAGAGCGTATAAAAAGTTTGAGCCGGATTTATTGGATAATGTCACCTTACTTCGCATCTTTGTCGACAACAAGCTCATTAAAAGAGAGCGCATAGATGCTCTGATTGAAGAAGCAAACAAAAAAAATAAAACCGAAGTCACCGCAATACTTACGGAATATTTGAAAAAAGAGTTCGGCGTTGGCATGGATAGCTACCTTGACAGACAGGAAGCTGTTATAAAAGAGGATGAAAGACAGCTTAAAGCTGCGGAACGCAAGGCGAAGAAGGAAGCGGAACTTGCCGAGCTTCGCAAAGATCCGAACGCGCCCGCTGAAATTGTATGGGATATTCAATATTATTCTAATTATTGCAGATTGATGAGGTATCACGGTTGCGCGGAAGAAGTTATTGTTCCGGAAGAGGTTAAAGGACTCAAGGTGGTTGAAGTCAATTACGTAAAGGGCGGAAATATTAAAAAGATTTTTGTACCTGATACAGTAGAAAAAATTGGAAGCCACGCCTTTGAGGGGTGCATCAATTTGGAAACAATCCACCTTGGGAAGAATGTAAAAAAGATAGGTCAAGAAGCATTCAGAGGATGTGAAAAATTGAAGGAAGTCGTATTCCCGCCTAAGTTTAACCATGTTAATAAGTGGTTGTTCAGGGATTGCGACAGCCTGGAAAAAATTGTATTTGAATGTCCCGGACATATTAATTATGGTTACGATTGCAATTTCCTGCGAGGTGCGCGTCGCCCGAAGATATATGTCAAAAAATCAGCAGATCTTGACAGCAGGTTTGACTACTTAAAAGATTATGTTGTTATGATGGAGGAATAATATAATATAGTCATGAATATCAAACAAGCAAAAAACGAAATACAAAATGCTATGAAAGCCTATTTCTCAAAGGATAAGTTTGGGAATTATGTTATTCCGCTTGAAAAACAGCGCCCTGTATTTCTCATGGGCCCTCCCGGAATAGGAAAAACCGCCATTATGGGACAGGTTGCTGCTGAATTAGGTGTCAGCCTTGTTTCGTATTCCATGACGCATCATACAAGGCAATCGGCTATTGGCTTACCGTTTATCGAGAAAAAAGAGTACGGGGGCAAAGAGTACAGCGTTTCAAAATACACCATGTCTGAAATCATTGCATCAGTCTATGATATGATTGAAAAGACAGGCAATCCTGAAGGAATTCTTTTCCTTGATGAGGTAAACTGTGTTTCGGAAACGCTTGCTCCGGCTATGCTGCAATTCTTGCAGTATAAGGTCTTTGCCCGTCATCGCATCCCCGATGGCTGGATAGTCGTTACGGCTGGCAACCCTCCCGAGTATAACAATTCTGTTCGTGAGTTTGATATTGTTACATGGGACAGGCTTAAAAGAATTGATGTTGAACCCGATTATGACGCTTGGAAAGAACATGCCTACAGAAGCGGTGTTCATGCATCTATCATAACATATCTTGATATTAAGAAGAATAATTTTTACAAAATAGAAACTACCGTTTACGGAAAGAGCTTCGTTACTGCTCGCGGTTGGTCAGATTTGTCGGATATGATTATTTTGTATAAAAAAAACGACATACCCGTAACAGAGAGCCTGGTAGCTCAATATCTGCAAAATAACAAAATTACAAAAGACTTTGCTGTTTATTACGATCTGTTTAAAAAATATAAGTCTGATTATCAAATAGATTCGATTCTTAACGGCTCGTCCGATAAAAGCATTAAACAACGTGCAAAAGATGCGCAGTTCGACGAACGTTTTTGTTTGATCGGACTTGCTATCGATGCAATAACCAATGAGATGAAGGAAGTTTGTGAGGCTACTGATTATTTAACTGAACTTATGCGGCCGTTAAAAAAAGCAGCACAACTCAAAAATGTAGAGGAATTTCCTGAATTCCTTTCATCAAGTATTGATGGCTATGAGAGCGATATAGAAACAGGTCTGGAATCATCAAGCATCAGTAAAGATGAAGAGATAAAATACCGCGATTGTATTGAAGAACTTAAAAAGATGCAGACGATTTTTGCCGAAAACAATCCGGGTTCGGCAAAAGCGGCATTCGAGCTTTTGAAAAAAGAGTTCAATTCTCTCACAAATAAATTAACCGAGCAAACAAACGAGGTAGGCGAAAAGTTGTCCAATGTGTTCTCGTTCTTTGAAGAGGTGTTCGGCGAGGGTCAGGAAATCCTGATTTTTATTACTGAACTCACTGCCGGCTACTATAGCTCAAGATTTATCAGTCGCTACGGCTGTGAAGAGTACTTCAAGTACAATAAAGATATGCTTTTCTATGAGAGACAGCAGGAGATAATTGAAAAAATAGACGAGTTGTCCTTATGAGGCGGGTATTATAAAGAACAACACTTCTATTGAAATATGTTAGACGCCGGGATGCTTATGGATATTAAATCAAACGACAAAGAATAAAGGCAGAACATTTTCGGCCGGTTTAAGAGCATTGGTTAATCGAAGGATGTGGAAAAAGCGTGACGCATGATAAAGCAACGGAAGAGTCAAAGATGAAGCAGATTATCCTTATAATTAAGGCTATCCAAAACTTGGGTGGCGTGGCTTCGTATGCTCAGATATACGAAGAATACGGAAAACTTACAGGTGCGCTTATGACTCCAGGACGCGAAGCGATGATCAGAAAAACAATTAAGGTGAATTCGGCGGATTCAGATCATTTTTCCGGTCAAAATATTTTCTACTCTCCCCAAAAAGGATCGGACATATGGGGGTTAACCAAAACAACAACAAAATATGTTTCCTTGCCTCAAGTGAATGCTGTTAAAAAAGAGACGATATTGAATTTACCCAAAAGAGCGAAAACGCCCACAGAAAAGCTATATAAGAAAATATACAGAAGATTCGATGCAGTCAAGTATATTGGCGATATTCCTATAGACGATGAAGAATACTCAATACTAATCGCTTACATAAGAACTAAATTCTCAGAAATGCTTAATGCAGAGTTTGCACAAAAAGATGACCCCATTTGTGCAGTTGCACTGGTTCAAATCGGAATAAGAGAATACGACGGCGGATACTGGCCGCATGTAAGCGAAGTTGTCGGATTAAAGTTAGACGGAAATAAGCAATCGAAAATCGGATCCAGGTTTTACAACACACTTATTGCACATAACAAAATTCATGTTGAAGAAGGCGAATTTGTTAATAATATTTTAATGCACTGTTTTATCACAAAGCATTATGCATCTGATTTCTTTGATTTCTTGTTTGCATATTATCAGTATGACCTTGACAGAAATCTTGATTCCCACAAAGAAATGAAAAATTATCTTTTAGCCTGTATGAAGAAAGCTGAAGATTCTCCAAGAGCGTTTAGAATCAAGAAAGGAACTGCTGATGCAGCAACGGCAAACGAGATAGGATGTAAAATCAGAGTCTATAATATTCTGAAGTGGATCGATGCATATCTTTTTGAAGACAGGCTTCCGCAAAGCACCTCAAACCGTACCGCTCAATTTTTTGTTGAGTGGGCGAAGAGCAGCAAAAGATTTATGAGGGAGAAAAGCTATTTTTATTCCAGAGGAAAAAAGCGCTTCCAATACCCCTATCTTCATTTTGACATCAAGAGTGAAGAATTTACGGTTGTTCTTCCCGTGCAAACGGTTCCGCTGAATGACAATGAAAAAAGTGCCGAGCTTTTATGGAGGGTATCTTATGACAGCACTGAGATTCAGATACAATCAGATTCTGAAAACACGGTCATCGGTTGCAAAAACGCTGAAACGGAGCGCGTTGATATTAAACCGGAAAGTGTTTTTTCAGGTTTCAAAATCGATCTGATTAAAAATCAAACCGAAATAATAAAGAGATTTTTAATAAACAGCGATTGTGTAAGGTTTTTCGATTCCGATTATGACAGCGTTTCTGCCGTAAGGCTTCCTGAAGGAAATGTGTTTGCTTTCACAAGAAGAAACGAAGCTCTTGAATCGGATAGCAAATTTGAAAAGGAGCCTTATCTCGGACTTGACTTTTATTTGCTGCAATTACAGAAAGGTAATATTATCAAAAAACCTGACGGTAAAGCGTATTCGGTAGGAAGAGACTTCCAAGAAGGTGTTCTTGAGCATAATTTGGTTGAAGGCGCGTTCACTTTAAAAGATGAAGAAAAATTTCCGATTTATTCTAAGGCACCATCACTGTTAGTAAAAATGAAGAGCTCGGCTCAAGTTGGTACGCTACTTATTATAAACGGCAAGAAAAGCCGATTGAATGAGCAAGGGGTCATGGAATTCAAGCAGGATAATTCTGAGAATAATTATTATTTAATTGACTTGGGTTGTTATTGCTGCGACGACGGATGTTATTCGGTAAATATAGATATTCCGTCTGACAGAAAAGAAAGACTGTTTAAATTCTCTATAATAAACGGTTTTGGATATGAGTTTACGCAAGCACCGTACATATATAAAGAGAAGGGTTGTGTTGTGTTTAGTAACGACTTGAATGTCAGCTCGAACGGTGAAGTGGCAAGCCGCTTTGATTTTGAAATAAATGGCGATACCGATATCCTTTTATTCAATGTCAACTCCTTTTTAGTGGGTTTGAATGTACCGGTGTTTAAGTGGAAGTTCAACATCGATGACGAGTGGCAAATTGAACGTCCGGAAGAAATATGGCACAAAGAGCTTCCCGAAAAATTATATTTTATTATACCATCCGATTCCGGATATATATATTCAGAACAAGAGATAATTGACGAGGAGAAAAAGCAGAGGGTCGCTTTTGTGTACAACAATGAGCTTGAGTGCTTCATTTGTGATACAAGAAAAATATTAACATGGTTAGAGTGGGGAACTAGCGTCAACAACCTTTTTGTCCATTTTGAAGGAAATAACTTCAAGTTTCTTACGGTGGTTACACAATGTATTTTATTTTCGTGTAATTTATTAAATAACGCAGCGGAAAAAAGATTAGTATTGCAAAGTAGAATAATCGGTTTTTCCGATTGCGTTGTTGATATTTATCATGAGGGAAATTTAATTGGCGACAAGATACCTTTAACTTCAAATGGAGCAAATATTGTTACAAACAAATTATATGGTGGTTTCGAAGTGGTATTCTTTGAATACGATGACGATGACGAGTTTGATTTTGGTGAGGCGGTTTATTCCGAGTTTGCCCGAAAGAAGTTTTCGCTGAAAAACTCTGCTTCTCTTATAGGTAAAAAAATAGAAGTGTTATACATTTGTGAAGACCCGGATCCTCAATCTATATTTTCACCCATAAAATATTTTATTAAGGATAGATTGCGCATTACCGTTAACAAAGCGGATGATGAGAACGAGAATATTTATTACGGAATCTCGGATTGTATAAACTTTAGATTGTCGAAGCTGAAAATACAAATTGAACAAATTGATTTGAAGCATCCCGAAAAAGTTTTGCTTTTCTTCTTTGATGAGGAGGAAGGATGTTTTGTTGATTTTGTGTATGATAAACAGTTGAAAACAATTTTGACTTCAGAGGATTTTTCTCTGTCTTCAAGCGACTCTAAGATCAGATACCTGACTTATTCGCCGAACAATTATTATTTTATCAATATTTCTAAGTGAGAGTGGGAGATAACATGGGATTTTCGCCAGTTGAAGCCTCAAAAACTATATCGAAAAAATATTTCCGATATTTAAATACATCTTTTAATATCGGCGAACCTTATTCAAAAGAGTTTCAAGAGCTGTTAAAAGACAACATTTCTCTTGCAAAGGGTCCTTATTTAGATATAACAGACACATTTAAGTCCGGAAAAACTATCAAAGAATTAATTGATGAACACTTATTACCGAAGAGCTTTTCGAGAATAAATCTCAACCAAACTAGGCCCTTATATCTTCATCAGGAAAAGGCGCTGAGAAAAGTAGCAGAAAAACAGAAGAACATTGTTGTATCAACCGGAACTGGCTCGGGAAAAACCGAAAGCTTTTTGATTCCGATTTTACGTGAACTGGTATGTGAATTTGAAGCAGGGACTCTAACGCCCGGTGTCAGAGCTTTGCTGATATATCCCATGAATGCGTTGGCGAATGATCAAATTGAGAGGTTGCGGGAAATATTAAACGATTTTCCCGAAATTACTTACGGTGTATACACGGGTCAGACCCGTTATACTCACGATGAGGCGGTTAGCGTTTATAAATCCTTAAATGACAATAAGGTTCCGAAAGAAAATGAGCTGATTTCCCGAGAAGACATGATTGCGACGCCACCCCATATATTTATTACCAACTATGCGATGCTGGAATATTTAATGGTCCGGCCGACTGAAAATGTGTTTTTTGAAGGAGAATTTGCGAACAATTGGAAGTTTATAGTTTTTGATGAGGCACATGTTTATAGCGGATCAACAGGAATAGAAGTTTCCATGCTTTTTCGCCGGCTTAAGGCAAAGATAGGAAATGAAGATATAAGATATATTTTAACCAGCGCTACTCTTGGTGATAAGGAAGATGACGATCTTGTTGTGGAGTTTGCGCATAATTTATGTAATGCGCCTTTTGAGGCGGAAGATGTAATCAGAGCGGAAAGAGTAATTCCCGTTTGTAATGGCGAGTTAATAAAATATCCGCCATCCTTTTATGAGGAAATTGCCGATTTACTGGATAGCGGTGTATCTGATATTGAAATAATTGAAAAATTCGGTTTTGACAAAGAGACTTCTGTAGAGGAAAATCTTTATGAAAAAATCCTGCTTGACGCGAATTATTGGAGAATAAGGGAGCTTCTGATTTCGCCGAATACCGTAAATAATATAATTAAAGATTTAGGCTGGAACGAACACCAGATTTCTTCTTTTGTGCAGGTTGCTTCGTTGAGCGAAAAAAACGGTGTCAAGCTGTTTGATGCTCGGTACCATATGTTCTTAAGAGCTACGGACAGCGCGTTTGTTACATTGAATCCGGACAATAGAATTATGCTCGAAAGACAGAATTTTAGTTTGAATGAAGACACCGGCGAGTTGTTTAAAGTTTTTGAAGCTGCAACCTGCATATATTGTAATTCGGTCTATTTGGTTGGAAAAACAGAGAATGACAAGCTCGAGCAGATGAGCAGCGTTGATAATATCGAGGCAAAGGAAATATACTTGCTGTCCGATAGCATTAACGACACCGATGAGGACCATACGCTGCAAGACGAAGGGATCAATACAGGTAAATATAAAATATGTCCTCTCTGCGGACATATTCGCAAAGCAAACGGCAGCTCGGTATGCGAGCACGGCTCTGAAAGCGAAATTACAGTTTATAAATTAACGCTTTCAAAAAACGGATTTGTTACAAAATGTCCAAAATGCGAAAATGTCAACGGATCCGGCATTTTAAGGCAATTATACAGCGGTCAGGAAGCCGCAACAAGCGTCATCGGCACCGCTTTATTCGAGGAGCTTCCTTCATATGAAGCGGAGAAAACAAGCGTGGAACAGAAAATCGATTCGTTCGATGAATTCGGTGTGTTTGGTGCAGACGAGCCTGAAAAGCAGATGAAAAAATTGGCAAAGCAGTTTATTGCTTTTTCGGATAGCCGTCAGGCGGCCGCGTTTTATGCAACCTTTTTAAAAGCGACATATAACAATATTTTGTGTAAAAGAATAATCGTTGAAGCGCTGAAGAAGCTTTCTTCAGAAAGATGCTTTGCCCCGGAATTTGTTGACAGAGTGCAAAACGAATTTGAAAAACACGATGTTGATTTGAACGGTACCGGCACAAGTTTAGAATACGGACAGAAAAAAGAGGCCACGAAGGCCATACTCAGAGAATTGGTTGAAAACAACAATAAAACTTCCCTTTACAGCATGGGATTGCTGCCGCTGGAAATTGATGTTAAGGGGAGTTATCAAAGTTACAATATTGACTGCTCGGAATTTAGAAGCCTGTGCAGTGTATTTGCGCTTTCTATGTTTGCCGATGCGGCAATTAATTATGATTCTGATTTGAACAGAAACGATATAGAAGCTTTTACACATAACGGAATTCAATATTCATATACTATTTCGGACTCTACCGGAAAATATACGAAATCATTTATGCCGACAAGATCCGGATTGTCTAACAAGAGAATTGACTATTTAAGACGTATTATCGAACGGAAATCTATGAGCGATTCAACTATTGTCGTCCCGGATAACGATGAGCTTGCCGCCATTTTGGGCAGATTATGGAATGCAGTTTTCATCAATCAAAACATCGTGGGGCTAAATGGGAATGGGTATAGAGTTAATTTTGACAAAATAATCCTCGGGAAAAACAAAGGCTGGTATATATGTGATAAGTGCAATCAGCTGACGTGTCATAATATTGAAAATGTTTGTCCTTCATATAAGTGCGATGGACACTTAAGGCCGATTAACCCGGATGAAATATTTAAAGACAATCACTATTTTCGTTTGTATCAAGATCTCGATATCAGAAATTTAAATGTTGTGGAACACACTGCTCAGTTAGATAGAAATACAGCATATGAATATCAAAATGAATTCAAAAAGAAACATATCGATGTGCTGAGCTGTTCAACTACATTCGAAATGGGCGTAGATGTCGGAAGCCTCGAAACTGTTTTTATGAGAAATATGCCACCCTCGCCGTCTAACTATGCCCAAAGAGCCGGACGAGCCGGAAGAAGTAAAAAGAGTTCGGCGTTTGCTTTAACTTTTTGTAACAAGGCAAGCCATGACTTCTCATATTTCAGAGATCCCGTTAGCATGATAAAGGGTAAAATCAATCCGCCTAAATATGTGGTTGATAATGACAGAATAGGCATTCGACATTTGTATGCCGCAACCCTTGGTTTTTTCTGGAGACTTCACCCTGAATTCTTTGGTAAAACATCCCAATTTATCGGTGAGTCCTATGGCGGAGAGAACGGATTTTTGTGCTTGAAAAAATATGTCGAGTCACAGCCGAGCAACTTAAAAGAGTATTTGCTGTCGTTTTTGCCGCATTCTTTATCCAAAAAGTATGAAGTGGAAACATATGGATGGAAAGACAGACTTGTTGGCGAAAACGGAGTTTTGACAACGGCGATTGAATCATACAAAAACGATGTAGATAAACTGAAAGCTCAACTTGAAACTCTATCAAAAGAGGTTAAAAATAACGGCGAAGTGATTCAAAGAATTCGTAATTACAACAGCGAACCTATAATCTCTTTTATGTCTCGCAACGGTATTTTGCCTAAATATGGGTTTCCGGTTGATACAGTTGAAATGCTCGTTAACAAGGATAGATCCGGCTTGCAGCTGAGCAGAGATTTGTCAATGGCAATTTCAGAATACGCGCCCGGGTCACAAATTGTTGCAAACGGCAATCTGATAACAAGCAGATACATAAGAAAAATCCCCAAAATAGGATGGAAAAAGTATAGCTATGTGCGGTGCCCGGTTTGCAAAACGCTAAATATGCAGGTGTATTTAGAGGACAGGAGCGACATTCCCGTATGCAGCCAATGCGGCAATGTGTTTGGAGAGACAAGGGAAACAAAAACTAATACGTTTTTAATCCCCGAATGGGGGTTTATCGCGGAAAGCAAAATAAAGACTCCCGGATTGAGAAAACCTATGCGCACATACAGTGGAGAAATTTCATATGTGGGCCTTGAAGGCGGTGCGGATTTGGAAAGCGATGCGGAGCCTGAGAATAATTTTGAGGAAAATGAGTATATGGTGTTTAACTCTAAAGTTGTGATAAAATGCAGTCACAACGACGAGATGGCCATAATTAACCGAAATCCATTTTATGTTTGCAATCAGTGCGGATACGCCGAATTAGGCGAAGAGGGCGGTGGGATTTTTAAAGATAAGAAAAAGAATCACGCCGATCCAAACGGATACAAGTGCTCTTGCGAAAAGCTGGAAAGGTATTCTCTTGGTTACACTTTTAAAACAGATGTAATTATTCTTGATTTTCCGGACCATAAAATTGATGACTGGAAAAAAGGAATATCCATCCTCTATGCACTGCTCAGAGGCATATGCTTATATCTCAATATTGGAGAGGACGATATTTCGGGATGCTTGCAGATGTTAAACGGTGGGTATTCGATAGTAATTTTTGATAATACTCCCGGTGGAGCGGGACACGCCAAAAGGCTCAATAATATCGATAATCTCCGGGGGATAATCCGCAAGGCTCTGTCTGTTGTTGCAAACTGTACTTGTGGGGGAACAGAGGGGGATTCATCTTGCTACTTCTGCTTGAGAAACTATCGGAATCAAAGACATCATGATGATTTAAAAAGAAAATATGCGGTTGAGTTTTTTGAATCTTTGATGTAAAAAGAGACCTCTTAAAATCTTGTATAAACCTCCGAAATGGTATAAAATAAAAATATCATTTTGGAGGTTTGAATTATATTAAAACAAAGACAGCCAGAAGGCGAGAGCGGCAAAAAAAGGAAGCCTTGTCGTTAGCTAACTCGCGATCACCAAGCTTATTCCGTGTCGCCATAGTCTTCACCGTCTCTTATAATAGCGTCCAATAACGCGTCGTCATCACCTTCATATTCAGACATTTCAACACGATATTTTGCCATCTCTGCTTCATAGGCTTCGCTGTATTTGTTTTGTATTCCCAACATCTTGCCAAGATGTCCAAGAAAATATACCGTTATATGTTTTTTACGCAACAGCAAGCAAACTGTCTAACACTTTTATTTCTTAACGACTCTCCACACGGTGCGGACTATTTGTCGATTCCCATTTATAGACGCGAATCACGGTTTGACACTATATGGAATTGTATGATGCCATATGGTATACCGAACACAACCACTGTTAACCGCAGGGTCGTTGGTTCGAGCCCAACAGTGGGAGCTAAAAAAGCACTTGCATTTGCAAGTGCTTTTTCAATTAAGCGCACCTTCGGTGCATGAAAAATGAAGTCGCTTCGCTAATAAAGTGCGGTCAAACCGCATGAAAATTAAAAGCGCGCTTTACCTCGTGCGAGTATTTCATGACAACGAAGTTGTCGCTTTGTGTTTGCGGAGCAAACACTTCATTTATTAAAAAATCATTGTATTAAATGAATTCTATTTAACTGACAGAGCAGCAAGACTTTAAATCTTGCTGCTTTTTACTTATTCGCCCTTGACCTTTTTCACTAAAGCCGTGAAAAAAACTCTCTGTTCGTGATATTGAATCGAAGAGCTTAATATGCAATAATATATTCAGAAAGAGGCGCCGCTTTCAATCATTGAAAGAGAGGTTCTACCATGAAACTGAATATAGGCGAAACGATAAAAAGAATGAGGAAAGAAAAAGAGATCACGCAGGAGGAGTTTGCACAGGTTCTCGGTGTGTCGTGTCAATCCGTGTCGCGCTGGGAAAATGGTTTATGTTATCCTGATATTGAGCTTGTGCCTACCATCGCATCATTTTTTGATGTTTCCACCGATAAGCTTATGGGTGTCGATGAAATAACCGAAATGGGAAATGTAGAAAAATATCTTGAACGCTTTCAGCTTTCCATAAGCAGGGGTGAGATAGATAAGTGCATTGCTGTTGCCCGTGAGGGGGTCAGGGAATATCCGAATAATTACATTCTGCTTGATAAACTGATGTATGCTCTTTTTGTCGCGGGTGATGATGACGGTAACATTCCGGAATGGAAAGAAAATATGGAAAGATATGATTCTGAAATCACTGCCCTGGGTGAAAGAATTATGAAATATTGCCCCGATCAAAGCATACGGCTTGCGGCAACCGCGAGACTTGCGTTTAACCATTGTCTGCATGGGAGAAAAGAAATCGGCAGAAAAATTTATGAAACACTGCCTTCAATGGAAAACTGCCGTGAATTGCAGATATGGTGGGCACTAAAAAAAGAAGAAAAGTTGCCCTTTTTGCGCAACGCGATTATGAAAAGCTATGAAAATCTGCAAACATTTATTTGGCTTTTAGCGGACGCGGATGTGGTTGATAACGAAACAGAGCTTATTGTGTTGAAAAAAGTGTTTGAATTGGAGAAGCTTATCCTTGACGGCAACAGACCAAACAATAATTGGGGCACAACGTGGCTCAATTTTGATATTGCCAAAAGATATGCGCTTTTGAAGGATTACGATAATATGTATAAGCATCTGCATTTAGCCGTTGATGAAGCGAAGGCTTTTGATAATCGCCCCGATGAGCAGAGATACAGTGCGGTATTGGTCGGCGAAATAATTGAGCGAAAAACAGATTTCGAGACTGCTGACACAAGAACTCTTTGCGAAATACTTCGGGATAAATGGATGATTCATGATGAGTTTGATTCGGTGCGCGATACCGATAAATTTAAAGCAATTATAAAAGAACTCAGCAAATAATTTTTAAGTGTTAAAATGCAGGGCGTCATCATACTCAAACTGTGTGCTCTACTTTATAGATTGAAATAGTTATCATGTTTAATAAACCGAGCAGTAAGACTTAAATCTTACTGCTCGGTTGCCTTTATTTTTATATCTTTTACTTCTCGTCTCTCCAGTTCTTGACTTCGCTGAGAAGCCAGTTCGCCCATTCGTCAACACCTTCGCCGGTCTTGGCGCAGATCATGAATACTTTTGCGTTCGGGTTGCGGCGCTTTATATATTCCTTGCACTTCTCAACATCAAAGTCGAAATAGGGGAGAACATCAATCTTGTTGATGATAACAACATCGCAGATAGAGAACATCAGAGGATATTTGAGCGGCTTGTCGTCGCCCTCGGGCACGGAGAGAATCATCGAATTTTTAACGGCTCCCGTGTCGAACTCTGCGGGGCAGACGAGGTTGCCGACATTCTCGAGTATCGCGAGTTCAACATCGCCGGTCTCGAGTCCGTCAAGACCCTGTCTTGTCATCTCGGCGTCGAGGTGGCACATTCCGCCGGTGTGCAGCTGAATTGCCTTGACTCCCGTCTCGGCAATTCTCTTCGCGTCAACATCGCTGTCTATGTCCGCTTCCATAACGCCTATCTTGACTTTATCTTTCAGCGCGGCGATAGTTGCCTTGAGGGTAGTCGTCTTGCCGGCTCCGGGCGAGGACATGAGGTTGAGTAGGAATACGCCCTTCTCTTTGAGCTCGCGGCGCAATTTGTCCGCCTGCTCATCGTTATTTTTAAACACGCTCTGCTTGATTTCAAGAATTCTTACTTCATCCATGTTTTTTCACCTGTTTTCAGATTGTTTTATTATATTTTATCCCGTTACGGCGGCGGTGTCAACAAATCCGCGCCGTATTTTACATATCATTCATATAAGACGCCCCGCTCTGACGAACGGGGCGGTGTTGTTATTTGTTGAGTATTGATATTGCGTCGCTTATGGTCTTTTCGTGAGCCTGCATACCGTACTTGTCGACCTCTTTCTTGTTCTTCTCGCCGTGGGTCAGGCAGCCAGCGCCGCCTATGCAGCCGCCGATGCACGCCATGCCCTCGATGAAGTTCGCGTCGAGCATGCCCTTGCTCTTCCTGAGCAGAGCAGCGCGGCAGGCTTCGATTCCGTCGCAGGAGCAGGCTTTGAGATCAAAGTCCTCAATGCCGTGTTCCTTGAGTCCCTGCGCCACAGCATCGGCAAGACCGCCGCAGCGGGCGAATATTCTGCCGAAATACGATGCGTTGTCGAGAACATCTTCGGAGAGGGTCATTATATCAATATCTCTGCTGTCGAACAGAGCCTGAAGCTCTTCAAAAGTCATCGCCGCGTCAACATAGGGCTTGACCTCGTCCTTCTGAACCTCCGCTTTCTTTGCCGTGCAGGGACCGATGAATACAACCTTGCAGGGCGCCTCATGTTCTTTGATATATTTGGATATAGTCGCCATGGGGGAAAGATTGTGGGAAATGAACGGCTTGAGATCCGGGAAGGATTTTTCGATGTAGTTGACAAACGCGGGGCAGCATGAGCTTGTTAAGAAGCCTTTCTCCGCCAGCTCTTCGGATTCTGCGTATGCGACCATGTCCGCGCCGAGAGCGGCTTCGATAACCGTGTGGAAGCCAAGTTCCTTGAGTCCCTTTATGACCTGACCGAGCTTCGCGTATGTAAACTGACTTGAAATCGAAGGCGCAACAACTGCGAACACTTTGTATTTAGTGTTGTTCTCGCTCTTCTTTATAATATCAATAACGTCGAGCATATATGACTTGTCCGTTATCGCACCGAACGGGCACTGGTAGACGCACGCGCCGCAGGATATGCACTTGTCGTAGTTTATCGCCGCCGCTTTGTTCTCGTTCATGCTGATAGCCTTTATCTTGCACGCCATCTCGCAGGGGCGCTTGCGGTTTATAATCGCGGTGTAGGGGCAGACTCTGGAGCACGCGCCGCACTCCTTGCATTTCGTCTTGTCGATATGCGCAACGTGCTCGCGGTCAAAAGAGAGTGCGCCGAAGCGGCAGACATCCTCACAGCGGTGGGCGAGGCATCCGCGGCAGGCGTTGGTGACTTCGTATCCGCCCATGGGACACTCGTCGCAGGCGATGTCGATAACCTCTATAATGTTCGGGTTGCTGCCGATAGCTATCTTGACTCGCTCGCTGAGTATCGCTCTTTCTTTATAGACACAGCAGCGCATGGTCGGCGTGTTGCCGGGAACGATGGTTTTCGGTATCTCGAAAAGATTTTCAAGCAGCGTGTCGTTCCATGCAAGCCGCGCGACCTCGCGCAGGACTTTATATTTAAGATACTGTACCTTAGTGTCGAATTTTCTCATTGATATCCCCCTTAGAAATAGCTGACCTTGACTCTCTTACCCATCTCTTTGAGGCAGGCGCAGAGCTCCTTGACAAGGTTCATCTTTATATTGAAATTGATAGGCAGATCGGGATTCTGATGAGCCGGGTTGACGGCTCTGCCGACATAGAAGTTGATGTCGGTAGCCTCCTCGAACAGCATGCGGCATATGAGCGAAGCGCCGTCGCGCTTGAAGCCCCATTCCTCATACAGTTCATTCTTGCCTAACGCATCTTTGGCATACTCAATGACCTTGTTTATCGTTATGACTCCCTCGGTCACCAGATCAACGCCCTCGATCTCAGCAATCGGCGGAACATCGCTCTGTTCAAAATTGAGGCTCGCCTTGAGCGGCTTACCCAGATATTTGGCGGCGATGGACGAAGTTGTGCCGCCGCAGATGATGTGCTTGCCCTCTTTCGAGAAGAAGAGCGACATCATTCGGTCGCAGTCGTCGGGATTGCGCGGCGGGCCGAAGAGAAGGTTCATCGGTTCGCGCTTGCGTATCTTGACAACGCAAGCAGTCGCATCGTCTCCTGGATGACCGCCGTAGAGCTTGTCGCACTCGTCAACGAGCATCGTCGAAAGCGTTTTCGCCGTGTATCCGACAGGCACAAGTCCGGACATAAAGTCCGCGATATCGTCGCGCTTCCAGCCGAAGTTGAAAGCCGTTCCGATTCCCGCGTGCGGGCAGCCGTCACTCATCGCGACGAAAACATCGCCCTCCTGAAGCTTTATCTGCGACTTGAAAATGTTCTTTCCGCCGATGTTCAGCTCCGTCTCCGTATATTTAAACGGTTCGCAGTCGCGTATCATTATAACATGCGGGTTGTCGTATTGAATTATCTCGGCGGTCTCGTTGTTTATGAGGTGTATGATGGTGAAGGTCGAATATGCGACTCCGCGCACCGAGCATATCGGCAGCGTTGCGGCTATGGTTGACACGCACTCTTCGAGCGGCAGACCTTCAGCCATCATCGTTGATATTATTTTTGAGGTGAGGGTGGAGAGAATGCTGGCTTTGACGCCGCTTCCGAGTCCGTCCGCGAGCACGATGACAGTTGAATTTTCGTCCTGTTCAATTATGTCAACGTGATCGCCGCAGAGCTGTTCGCCCTCGTGGTTTATACTCTTCCAGCCTATCTCGGCGCAGAGGTTATTCATTGCTGATCGACTCCTTGAGCTTGGATAGCGCTATCTTTGTTTCTGCCGCCGTCTCGCCAAGCAGCGACGCAATCTCCTGAACGATGCGCATCTGCTTGTCAACGACCTTGTCGGCTATTTCGACCGTCTGGCGGCTGATGTTTTCTTTCTGTTCGCGCACAGTCTCCTCCTGTGTAACATCGCGCATGATGCATATGAGCAGGCGGTATTCCTTATCGTATATTATAGTCTCCTCAACATACTTGTCGTATTCGGCGAGATACATGCGCTTGTCATGCATATTTCTGCCTGTTTGAAGAACGTTTAAGAAATCCTTGGGATCGAGCACGCGCACAACGCCGTCTCCGAGAATGTCGGAGGGGGAGCGAAGATTCATTATCTTGAGCGCAGCCTTGTTTATCTGCTGAACCTCAAGCTTTTCATTGAGCAGGATAAGTCCGTTCGGAGTGTTGCGGACGATGTTGTCCGAGAAGCTCTCCGCCTTGTCCTTAAGATAGGGCAGGCACATCGATATCTCCGCCTTGCCGTGATATATGGCGATAGCCTTTTCGCGGCAGGTGTTGTATCCGCAGGAGCCGCAGTTGAGCTCATCCGAGGGCTTGGTCTTGCCCATGCGGTGAAGAATCTCGGTTATCTCTGCCTCCGATGGGGGCTGGAGTCTGCGCTCGATGACGGTGAAGTTCTTCTGAAGCTCGTAGCTGTCCGGCTGATCAACTTCAAAATCCTTGTCGCCGGCGAACTGCGCCACAGCCATGTAGTCTTTTACGGGCGCGCGGTGAAATTTTTCCATTACCGGACCGCCGATGCAGCTGCCGGAGCAGGCGGACATCTCGATAAAGCAGTTATGTATCTTGCCGTTTTCAATGTCCTTAAGTGCCGCCATGCAGTTTTCAACGCCGTCAATCGCCATGTAGGTGTATTTCGGGTTGTCCTGCGCCATGGTCTTGAGTATGCCGCCGGTTGTCGGGAAAAAGCGCGCGCGGCTGTGCTCGTCCGAGTCCGTCTCGCGGGCAAGCTCAATGCCCGCCGACTTGAACCAGCTTGTCAGCTCGTCGAATGTCAAAACGGCGTCAACTATGCCTTCGTAGTACTGCGCCTCGTCTTTTTTCGCAACGCAGGGACCGATGAAAACGGTCTTTGCGTTCGGATATCTGCGCTTTATATCCTTGCAGTGAGCCTGCATGGGGGAGAGCACATTTGCAAGAAACGGCAGCTCCGCAGGAAAATATTTTTGAATGAGCAGGTTAATAGAGTGGCAGCAGGAGGAGATGATGATATCTCTCGTGTCGCTGTCGATCATATGCTCATATTCTGTCTTGACTATTGTTGCGCCGACAGCGGTCTCCTCGGCGTCGAAAAAGCCGAGCTTCTTGAGCGCTTCGCGCATCGCGTTTATGCCCACGCCCTCATAGTTTGCAATGAAAGACGGAGCAAGGCTGACGATGACCGGGTCGCTGCTCTGGAGCAGGACTTTTACTTTTTCGGTCTCGTCAACTATCTGCTTTGCATCCTGCGGACATACGACAAAGCACTGACCGCAGAGGATACATTCGTTGCCGATAATATATGCCTGATTGCCCGAGAAGCGTATAGACTTCACCGGGCAATGGCGGATACATTTATAGCAGTTTTTACAGTTGGATTTTTTAAGAGTCAGGCAATCCATGCCGTTACACCCTCTCTTCCCTTATCCGTTTTAGTACCTTCTCCTCAAAGAAGTAGTTGAACCCCTCTGGCGTTATTCCGGTGTAGACATCGTCGTCAACCGATATAGTCACGCCCTCGCGGTTGCACCTGCCGGTGCAGAAGCTGCCGGCAAGTGTAACATCGTTTTCGAGGTCATATTTTTTCAGAGCGTCCTCAAACAGCCCGACAATCTTTTCCGAACCCTTGAGGTGGCAGGCAGAGCCTACGCAAATCTGGATTATCATATGTTTCAGACCTTTGCAAGAACGTTTTCGCTGAAGAAGTCTTTTACTGTATCGGGCTTCACGGAGAAGAACTTGTCGTCCACCGTGACGCACACGCCCTGCTGGCATTTGCCCATGCAGAAGGTGCCGGAGAGCTCAACCTTGTCGTCAAGATTGTTTTCTCTTATAAGGTACTGAAGCTGTTCGACTACCTGGCGCGATCCCTTGATGTGGCAGGAGGAACCGATGCAAACGGTTATTTTCATTCATTTCACCTCTTTCACGAGTAATCAACAACATCGATCCACGAGTGGAGGAATTCGCGCTCCGCAGCGTTGCCCTTGACCGTCTGTGATGCGGCAACGATGGGCATCCATTTCTGGACATACTGTATCGCGGTGTCGCTCTTCTCGCAGAAAAGATTCAGATACTTCTTCGCGGCGTCGATATCTCCGTTGAGCCAGAAGAGGAGATATGTGCGCGCGGCGTCGGCTGAGGCGTTGCCCTGGGTGGCGTGCGACCAGTCGATGATATAAGGCGTGCCGTCGTCGGTGATTATAACGTTCGAGGGGTTGAAGTCGCCGTGGCAGACCTTGTTGTGCTTGGGCATCGACTCAAGGCGGGTGTGCAGGTCATATCTGACCGTTGCGGAAAGATCGGTCTGGCAGATCTTTCTGTTCATCTTGTCCTTGAGCTTGTTGAGCAGGGGGCAGGTCTTTGAGTGCATCTCGAGCTGGAGGTCGACGAAAAGATTGAGATATTCGTCCTTCTTCTCGGGATTCTCCTGCATCAGCTGCGCAAGCGTCTTGCCCTTGATATAGTCGGACACTATTGTCCATTTGCCGTCGATGACCGTAACCTCGAGAACTCTCGGAATGTTGAGCCCGGTCTCTTCGATACGCGCCTGGTTGAGCGCCTCGTTGAGTACGTCGGCCTTTGAATAGCCTTCGTTGAAAACCTTGAGGCAGCGGTCGCCGTCGCGGTAGACTGTCTTGTTGTTCCTTACTGCTATGATTCTGTCAAGATTCATTGTGAACCCTCCTTATGCCTTGTTCTTGCCGTTCTCCGCTCTGCGGTAAGCCTGCTTGAAGTTGTGGGCGCTGTCGTCCTCGGCGATGTCTGCCTCGGTCGGCATGGGCTTCTCTTCAAAGTGCTTCTTGCCGTAGTATGCGTTGAGATACATCTGCTTTATCTCGCTCATGAGCGGGTATCTCGGGTTTGCACCGGTGCACTGGTCGTCGAATGCGTTCTCGGTCATCTCGTCGAGAGTGTCGAGGAAGTATTTCTCGTCAATGCCGTAGTCTTTGATTGTCTTCTTTATTCCGACGCGCTCCTTGAGCTCGTTGATAGCTTTTATAAGATTCTCAAGCTTCTCCTTGTCGTTCTTGCCGCCGAGTCCGAGGCTGTCGGCAACCTCTGCGTAGCGGGCAAGGGTGTGCGGATGGTCGTACTGCGGGAAAGTGCCCATCTTGGCGGGAGCTTCCGCCGCGTTGAAGCGGAGAACCTCTTCAATCATCAGCGCGTTTGCAACGCCGTGGGGGAGGTGGTGATAAGCGCCGAGCTTATGCGCCATGGAGTGGCAGACACCGAGGAAAGCGTTCGCAAAAGCCATACCTGCCATTGTTGCGGCGTTCGCCATCTTCTCGCGGGCTTCGACATCCGTCTGACCGTTCTCGTATGCGCGGGGCAGATAGTCGAATATGACCTTGAGCGCCTGCTTTGCGAGTCCGTCGGTGTAGTCGGTAGCCATAACGGAAGCGTAAGCTTCGAGCGCGTGGGTGACTGCGTCTATACCGGAAGCGGCGGTCAGTCCTCTGGGTGCGCTCATATGGAAATCCGTGTCAACTATTGCCATGTTGGGCATGAGCTGATAGTCGGCAAGGGGATACTTGATGCCGGTGGTCTCGTCGGTGATAACGGCGAACGGAGTTACTTCACTGCCGGTACCTGCCGAGGTCGGGATGGCGATGAAATATGCCTTTTCGCCCATCTTCGGGAAGGTGTAGACACGCTTGCGGATATCAATAAAGCGCATAGCCATGTCCATGAAGTCCGCTTCGGGATGCTCATAGAGAACCCACATGATCTTTGCTGCGTCCATCGCGGAGCCGCCGCCGAGAGCGATTATCGTGTCGGGCTCAAAAGCTCTCATCTGCTCAACGCCCTTTTCGGCGCACTGGAGAGTCGGGTCGGGAGCAACATCGCCGAATGTCGCATGGACAATGCCCATCTCGTCGAGCTTATCGGTTATCGGCTTGGTGTAGCCGTTTTTGTAAAGGAAGTTATCGGTGACTATAAACGCTCTCTTCTTGCCCATGATATTCTTGAGCTCGTCGAGCGCGACGGGCAGACAGCCCTTCTTGATGTATACCTTCTCAGGTGCTCTGAACCAAAGCATATTCTCTCTCCTCTCAGCCACAGTCTTGATGTTGATAAGATGCTTGACGCCGACGTTCTCGCTGACGCTGTTGCCGCCCCATGAGCCGCAGCCGAGGGTGAGCGAGGGCGCGAGCTTGAAGTTGTAAAGATCGCCGATGCCGCCGTGGGAGGAGGGGGTGTTGACGAGAATACGGCAGGTCTTCATGCGCGCCGCGAACTCGTCGAGCTTCTCATGCTCGGTTATTTCATTGAGATATATTGAAGACGTATGACCGTAGCCGCCGTCTGCAATAAGCTGTTCAGCCTTGTTGAATGCGTCGTGAATGTCTTCTGCCTTGTACATTGCAAGCACGGGGGAGAGTTTCTCGTGAGCGAACTCCTCGGAGAGGTCAACGCTCTCGACTTCGCCGATAAGTATCTTCGTGCCCTCGGGAACGGTTACTCCCGCAAGCTCTGCGATTCTGAAAGCCGACTGACCGACTATCTTGGCGTTGAGTGCGCCGTTTATAAGAATGGTCTTTCTGACCTTCTCGGTCTCCTCGGGGTCGAGAAAGTAGCATCCGCGAGCCGCAAACTCTGTTTTGACTGCATCATAGACATTCTGATGAACTATAACGGACTGCTCGGATGCGCAGATCATGCCGTTGTCGAATGTCTTGGAGTGGATTATCGAGTTGACAGCGAGGACAATATCAGCGGTGTCGTCGATTATAGCGGGCGTGTTGCCGGCGCCGACGCCGACTGCGGGCTTTCCGGAGGAATATGCCGCCTTGACCATTCCGGGACCGCCGGTAGCGAGGATTATGTCCGCCTCTTTCATGACGAGGTTCGTCATCTCAAGGCTCGGAGTGTCGATCCACTCAATGATGCCCTCGGGCGCACCTGCCTTGACTGCCGCGTCGAGAACTACCTTTGCGGCCGCCGCGGTTGATTTCTTGGCGCGGGGATGGGGGCTGATAATGATAGCGTTTCTGGTCTTGAGAGCAAGCAGGCACTTGAATATAGCGGTGGAAGTCGGGTTGGTCGTGGGTATGACCGCCGCGATAACGCCGACGGGTTCGGCAATCTTCTTTATGCCGTATGCCTTGTCCTCTTCAATTATACCACAGGTTTTTGTGTTTTTGTAGGCATTGTAAATATATTCTGCCGCGTAGTTGTTCTTTATGACCTTATCTTCAACAACGCCCATGCCTGTCTCTTCGACCGCCATCTTTGCAAGCGGTATTCTCGCCTTGTTTGCGGCGGAAGCGGCGGCGAGGAAGATTTTGTCTACCTGCTCCTGGGTGTAAGTCGAAAACTTCTTCTCTGCCTCTTTGAGCGAAGCAAGAGCTGATTCGAGTGTTTCAACGCTGTCGATGATTTTTCTTTCGTTGTTCATGATTTTTATCCCCCTAAACGGTTTACTGTTTTATCTGTGTTTTCAGGTGTGCGAGCGAGAGAGCCATGTTTTCATATTGGATCGCTACGCCCTCAGGTGCTGTGAGTTTGCACGGCGCAAAGCTCATTATGGCTTTTATGCCGCTTTGACAGAGCTTGTCGCATACTTCCTGCGCCGCCTTTGCCGGCACTGTAATTACTCCGATGCTGACATTGTTTTCTTTGCAGAAATCGTGTAGTCCGTCAATCGGCAGTATAGGTTTTCCGCTTGCGTTATTCTGCGAAACATCCGTATCGAACGCCGCGAGAATGTCGAGCCCGTAGTCGGAAAATCCGCCGTAGTCGAGCAGCGCCCTTCCGAGCTTTCCCGCGCCGACTATCACCGTTTTGCCGTTGCGGCTGTCGATAAGACATTCAAAGCTCGCTTTGAGGTCGGATACGGTGTAACCTATCCTCGGCTTGCCGGAGCCGCATATCGCTCCGAGATCCTTTCGAACCTGAACTTCGCCGAAGCCCAATGCCTTTGCTATCGTTGTCGCCGAGACCGTTTCGACATCTTGCGGCAGACTCTCAATAAATTTGAGATAAACAGGGATGCGCCCCAGAGCAGCTCTGGACACGTCCGTAGTTTTCATGCTGCACCTCCCGAAAAGTAGTAGTCTGACTTCTGACCAATACTATTCTATCGCATAACGGGGCAAAAGGGAATTACGACTTTTATATATCGATATTATTGATATCGATATACCTTTACCTTTATTTGGCATAGTTTACAGATAGTGGGGAATATTCAGTTTTTTTATGGTGTTATTGACCTGAAATGAACTCTTTTTTGACGTTTCCGTCGAGATCTTTCCAGACAAATTTTTTGTTTTCGAGCGTCATGTAGCCGTGATGGCTGTTATCTTTCGGTATCGAAACCGAACCGGGATTCATATATGTATAATCTTCATGCTCTGTGCACTCCGGAATATGGGTGTGTCCGTGCAGAAGCACGTCTCCGTGTTTAAGCGGTGGGGGGTTGTTTTCGTTATATATATGTCCGTGCGTCGCGTATATTAAGCTGTCTCCGAGGTCTATTATCGCATAGTCGGCGAGAACCGGGAATTTCAGCACCATCTGATCGACTTCAGCTTCGCAGTTTCCGCGCACGCAGAGAATCTCATCTTTCATCGCGTTGAGCATTTCGATGACCTCTTTGGGAGCGTAGCCCTCCGGCAGGTCGTTTCGCGGGCCGTGATAGAGTATATCGCCGAGCAGAAGCATGCGGTCGGCGTTCTCGGCTTTGTATCTTTCAAGCATCTTTCGGCAGTAGTACGCGCTGCCGTGAATGTCGGATGCTATAAACCATTTCATTTTATAGTTTCTCCTTTATCCGAAAGTCTTTCGCTTCGCTTTGACAAGCTGCTCTATAAACGTATTGTCAAGCTCGGTCAGCTCATAATCCTTGCGGTGAACCAACACGTCTTTATATTTGCGTGTGTTCTCCGGGCAGACGCGCTGGATGAGCCCGTATCTGTCGAGCAGCTCCTGCGGAATGGGGGAGACCCACATGAAAGTGTCGGGGTTGCGCGAGAGCAGCTCAAACTGACTCGCTCTCTCGAACACGAATATGCGCCTTTGCGAATTGTCCGGCAGTTCTTCTTTCTTGACTTCGGACAGCGGAAGGGACGGCACATACGGATCGGCGTGTGCTATCTCAATGCGGTCGCGGAGATCGTCGAAAGTGATGTTCTCTTTCTCTGCGAGCGTGCTGTTCTTACTCATGAGCAGAACATATTGAAACTCGGTTATAAGCTCGTAGGTGAGCCCCTTTTCGTCGAATGTCGATTTGTAATATTTGTCGTATCCTTCGGCGTAGCGGATTATGCAGAGCTTGTATTCATCCTGGAGAATGTTTTTCATCGAGCGCATGGAGTTAGTCTCTTTGTAGAATATCTCAACCGGCGTGTCCTTGTCGAGAAGCTTTGAAAACTCGGCGAATGCGTCGGTCACATAGCTCGCCCTCGGCACGGATATCGAGAATTTTTTCTTCTCGGTCGTACCCTTGCTGAACACTTCTTCGATAGCGTCGACCTGACGGAGTATCGAGCGGGCGTAACGAACAAAAACCTCGCCGTCCGGCGTCAGCACCATTCCCTTTGCGCTTCGGTCGAATATGGTAACTCCGAGGCTCGCTTCGAGCTCTTTTATCGCTCTGCTGAGGTTGGGCTGGCTGACATAGAGCTTCTCAGAAGCTTTGTTTATAGACCCGGTCTCAGCCACTTCAACTGCGTATTTCAGATGAACAAGATTCATGCTGTGTCCTCCTGTGGATTGCGCCGATAAGATAGGCGGTTGAATGCAACACTATATATGTAAATATAATACCACATATACACCGCAAAATCTACAACATTATAATATAATAGCTCATCCGCAAGAAATCAATAGCAATATAAAAACACAAAAAATATCCGCAGAGCTTAGTCTGCGGATAAAACTTTTGCGGTTATACGGTTGCTTCTTCTTTGCTTTCTCTGTGCGAGAACATCGGATTTTCGGGCGAGAATATGTTCACGGCGCGGTGGAGAACCTTGAGGTCTACCTGTGTTGCTTCGCCGCCGCATTCTCCGTCAAGCGTCCATATCTCGGGCTTTTCAAATGTGAGCTTTACTTCGGAAGCTTTTATGTATATAAGAGAGTCGCCGTCGAAGTCGCGTTTCATTATTCTGTGTAGCATGTTGAACGCCGCAAGCGGATTAGAGAGCTTGCGCACGAGCAGAAGCTCAAACTGACCGTCGTCAAGCTTGACATCATCTTTGTCAAATTTGAAAAGTCCCGCAACAGAAGTGGAATTTGAAAACGAGCCGAAATAGAAATCGTCCTCAAGCACATTTCCGTCATATTCTATTTTAATGTGTCTCGGCTTGACATCGGCGAGAGCGGGGATAAGATGCAGGAAAAAGCCGTTTATCATATATGCGCTGTATCCGAGCAGGTTTTTCATCTTCTGCGGGGTGCTGTATGATATCTTTGTGCCGGGGCCGAAGCAGGCAACATATGAAAACTGATGTCCGTTGTAGTCGCCGACATCGTATCCGTTCATGTGCCCCGAGGCGATAAGCTCGGCGGCTTCGTTGAGCTTTGTCGGTATTCCGAGCGTCACTGCGAGGTCGTTTGTCGAACCCATCGGCAGATAGCCTATCGGAATATTTGCTCCCGCGCTCATCAGTCCGTTTATAGTCTCGTTGAGCGTGCCGTCTCCGCCACAGCAGATAACAAGGTCGTGACCCTCCGCAAAGTCGCGCGCTATATTCACTGCGTCGCCCTGGCAGGTGGTGTATTTGATGGTGAAGTCAAAAACGCCGTCCGGAAAGGCGTTGATTATCTCACCGAGATCTGATCTCGTTCTGTTCTTTCCCGCGCAAGGATTGACTATCAGAAGTGCTTTTTTTCGTCTGTTTTCTGCTACATTATTCATTTTTGTGCGGCCTCCCAAGTGTTCCCATATAATGACCGCGACAATCGTACCACTCGAATTTAAACAAATTGTGAACAAGTGCCTCGCAACGAAAAATATTCGGTAAAAAATTCTGATATATACTATATAGAAATAAAATCGGTGCTATAATAGTCGAAAAAGTCCGCGGAGGTTTATGATGATAAGAAATGTGCTCTTTGACTTGGATGATACGCTCTTCGATTTTCATAAGGCGGAGAAAATAGCCCTCACGAAAACACTTGTGCATTTCGGCATCGACCCGACCGAGGAGACACTGGCTCTCTACAGCACAATAAACGCAGCCCATTGGAAGCGCCTCGAACTCGGCGAAATCTCGCGCGAAGAAGTTAAAGTCGGGCGCTACCGCGAGCTGTTTAAAACGATAGGCGTCGAGTGCGATCCCGTAAAGGCGACTGCGTATTATGAAAGTATGCTCGCAATCGGCCACTATTTTATGCCCGGTGCGCCCGAGCTGCTCGAGGAGCTTTACAGAAAGTATAGACTTTATATAGTCTCAAACGGCACCGCAAAGGTACAGGAGGGCAGGATAGGAAGCTCCGGAATCGCAAAATATATGGACGGCATATTTATCTCTCAGATTCTCGGCGCCAATAAGCCGGACAAGCAGTTCTTTGATACCTGCTTTGCGGAGATACCCGATTTCTCGCTCAGCGAAACGGTCATAATCGGTGACAGCCTGAGCTCTGACATAAAAGGCGGCATAAACGCCGGGATAACAACCGTCTGGTTCAATCCCAAAGGAATAGAAAATGACAACGACATAAAGCCGGACTACACAATAAAAGAGCTTTCGGAAGTTCCCGGTTTGCTCTCTCAGATCAGCGCGAAAATATGAGACACGGCAAAACATAATATAAGCCCTGCGGCGGTCGGCAGAAGTGCGGCGATAACAGCCCATTTCATGCTGCCCGTCTCTTTTTTTACCGTTATCAGCGTTGTTGAGCACGGCCAGTGGAAAAGCATGAATATTATCACGCATATGGCTGTTTTTATGTCCCAGTCGTTTGCTGTAAGCAGTGTGTGCAGTGCGGCGCCGTCAGTCTGTGAGATGCCGCTGTCGGCGAGATAGCCCATGAGCATTATCGGCACAACAGTCTCGTTTGCCGGGAATCCGAGAATGAACGCAGTCAGAATGACTCCGTCCATGCCGAATAGATGCGCAAGCGGGTCGAGAAAATCCGAACAGTATGAAAAAATGCTTGTGCCGCTTATTTTTATGTTCGCGCTAATCCATATTATAAGCCCGGCGGGAGCTGCAACAGCCGCGGCACGCCCCAGCACAAAGAGCGTGCGGTCGAATACGGAGCGCACTATAACTTTGCCTATCTGAGGTCGGCGATACGGTGGCAGCTCGAGCGTGAATGATGAAGGTACTCCGCGAAGTATCGTCTTTGAAAGCAGGGAACACGCCGTAAAGTTCGCAAAGACGGACAGAACTATGAGTGCCGTCAGCAGAGCGGCTCCGGCAAACGAGTCAAACGGAGCGGGCAGTGCGCCGACGATAAACAGTGAAATCAGCGATATCAGCGTCGGAAATCGCCCGTTGCACGGCACGAATCCGTTCGTGACTGCCGCCATGAGGCGCTCGCGCGGCGAATCGATTATCCGGCATCCCGTAACTCCTGCCGCGTTGCAGCCGAATCCCATGCACATTGTTAATGCCTGTTTTCCGCACGCGCCGGATTTCTTGAACCTGTGGTCGAGATTGAAAGCTACCCTTGGAAGATATCCCGAATCTTCGAGCAGCGTGAACAGCGGAAAGAATATCGCCATCGGCGGGAGCATGACCGCAACGACCCATGTGAGCACTCTGTATACTCCGTCAATGAGCGCGCTCGTCAGAATATCGGGAGCGTTTATCAAATATAGTATTTGCCGCAGTTTTGCCCCGAGCGCGTCAAAAGCCGAAAACAGCAGATTTGACGGATAGTTGGCTCCGTATACAGTCAGCCACAGCACGGCGGCGAGCAGCAGGAGCATGACAAATATCCCGGCGCGACCCGTGAATATGCGGTCGAGCTTTCTGTCTGCCGCCGAGTGCTTTGCGCTTGTTGTGACGCATTTTTTGAATATATCTTCAGCCCTCATAACGGCGGCTATTGCCGCTTTGTCGCGTATCATTTCATGCGTAAGCCCGAATCTGTCAATTACTTCATTTGCGAGCTTTGCCTCATCTTGCGCCGGGTCGGGAGCTTCAATTTCTCCCGAGAGTATCCGCATTGCATCGCGCCGTGGGTGGCTTGATTTTTCGCTCAGAGCGGGCGTGAGTATTTTTAGTGCTTCTTCGATTCCGCTCCCATAATGCACAGGCTCTATGGGAGCGGACTTTTTTGATATTACCGAGTCAACTGCGTCAATCAGCTCGTCGAGCCCCTTGCCGCTGCGCGCGCTCGTTCCGATTACGGGTACACCGAGCTCGCGCGACAGAGCGGGAATATCAACTGATATCTTCTTTCTCTTCGCCTCGTCCATGAGATTAATGCAAACGACAGTGCGCGGAGTTATTTCAATTATTTGCAAAACAAGATTCAGATTTCGCTCAAGGCATGTTGCGTCGCAAACAACTATGCAGGCGTCGGCATTTTCGCTGAGTATAAAGTCCCGCGCCACTTCCTCTTCAACCGAGTGCGTGAAGAGCGAGTATGTGCCGGGAAGATCGACCAGAATATGATTCTTTCCGTTTTTTCTGAACGACCCGCAGGCGGTGGCAACTGTTTTTCCCGTCCAGTTGCCGGTGTGCTGATTCATGCCGGTCAGAGCGTTGAACACCGTGCTTTTTCCGACGTTCGGATTCCCGGCGAGGGCTATCACAATATCGCCGGGATCAGATTTGAGAGCGGGCGTATTTGCGTCCATGCTATGCTTTCCCGTTGAAGTGCGCGTCAGTCCCAATTTTACCGCCTCCGCGCCGTCATATCTTGCTGACCGCTATTTTTGCGGCGTCTTCGCTTCTGAGTGCTATGACCGCGCCGCGAATTAAATACGCCGCCGGGTCGCCGGATATCGCTTTGCCGAGACACTCAACGCGCGTTCCGTCGATAAGACCGATGTCCTGCATTCTGCGTCGGTCGTTCGCGCCGAATCCGAGTTTGTTTACATATGCCTGTTCGCCGACCGATAATGTATTCAAAGAGACAAGACTCATAATTTGATTCACCCTTTAATATAAGTTTACCCGGGGAAAGAAAGTTTCCCGATACCATAATATCGGCATCTGCGAAAAGGGTGAATGAGCGTGGACGGCGGCGAAAAATTTTTTACTTTCAACGGCAGCGAATACAGGGGCGAATACGGACTCACGGCGTCGCAGGAAGACTATCTTGAGATGATTTGCCGCAACTGTCCTCAGTCCGGCTCGGTTCGCCTCGGCGTGCTCGCGCGAAAGATAAATGTCAGCGAATCGTCCGCATCTAAAATGGTGCATAAGCTCAGCGAGACAGGGCTCGTGACATTTGAAAAATACGGAACAATATATCTCACCAAGCGAGGAAAGGGAATAGGGGAGTATCTTATCTTTCGCCACGATGTTATAGAGAGCCTGTTGCGCCGAATGAATTCGAGTGAATCCGAGCTGCGCCAGACCGAGCTTATAGAACACTTCCTCGACAGAAGGACAGTTGAAAATATATCCCGCTTCCTTGAGATACACCGATAAGGCTTTATCGATACATTTGCGCTTATATTTTTTGCACTTGAGTGTAATTTTTGACATATAATGCTAAAATATAAAATAAAACGCATTTTAATGTGCTATTATACATCCTGTAATAATGCAAATGGAGGGAAAACACTCATGGCAGAAAAAAAGACAGTGTTTCTCACAGGCGCTTCCGGCCATATGGGCTGGGCAGGCTTCAAAGAGCTTTACAAGAAAAAAGATAAGCTTAACATAGTCCTGCTTCTTCGCGACAGTGAGAAAAACAGAAAGAAATTCGCAAATTACCTTAATGATCCCAGCGTTAAAATCGTCTGGGGCGACCTGAAGAAATATGACGATGTCCTCAAGTGCGTTGAGGGTTCTGATTATGTTCTTCATGTCGGCGGAATGGTCTCGCCTTCGGCTGACTATTATCCGACAAAGACCATTCAGACAAACACCACCGCTGCTAAGAACATAGTTGACGCCGTTAAGGCTCAGCCCAACAAGGACGACATCAAGGTCGTTTACATCGGCACCGTTGCTCAGACGGGCGACAGAAACGCTCCTATCCATTGGGCAAGAACCGGTGACCCGATTAAAATCAGCATCTACGATCACTATGCGATAAGCAAGACCATCGCCGAGAGCATTTTCGCCGAGTCCGGTCTTAAGCATTGGGTATCTCTTCGTCAGTCCGGTATCCTTTATCCCGACATCCTCAAGAACATCGACCCCATCATGTTCCATGTTCCGATAAACGGCGTGCTTGAGTGGGCAACTGTTGAGGATTCCGGCCGCCTTCTTGCAAACATCTGCGAGCCCGACGTTCCCGAGGACTTCTGGAGAAAGTTCTACAACATCGGCAGCGGTAAGGAATACAGACTCACCAACTTCGAGTTCGAGGAGCTGCTCCTCGGCACTCTCGGCATCGGCTCCACCAAGAAGCTCTTTGATGCCAACTGGTTCATCCTCCGCAACTTCCACGGTCAGTGGTATGCTGACTCGGATAAGCTCGAGGAGTACCTGCACTTCAGAGCCAACATCCCCGTGAAGGCATACTTCAAGCAGATGATGACTCAGGTTGCACCTTACTATAAACTCGCTTTCCTTGCAAAGCCCTTCGCAGGTATTCTCAAGAAGACCTTCATGAAGAAGCTTGCAAACACCGAGATTTACGGCACCATGTGGTGGATCTCCAACAACGTTGAAGACAGAATCACCGCTTACTACGGCTCCAAGAAGAATTGGGAAGCTATCGGCAACTGGGATACCTTCAAGATCGAGCGTCCCACCGAGGAAGTTACCCTTCTTGACCACGGTTATGATGAGAGCAAGCCCGAGAGCGAGCTTGACCTCGAGGATATGAAGAAGGCTGCTGCTTTCCGCGGCGGCGAGTGCCTCTCGACCGAGATGACCAAGGGCGACCTGTTCACTCCTCTCAAGTGGAAGTGCGCTCACGGCCATGAGTTTGAGATGACCCCGAACCTTGTTCTCAAGGGCGGCCATTGGTGCCCGAAGGAGCTTCCCTCCGACAGCGAAGGCAAGAAGTTCCACTGGGCATATGACGCTGAAGCAAAGGTCAATCCGTTCTTTGCTCAGGTTTGGTATCCCCTTCACGATAAGGACGAGAACAACGAGTACGACGAGCGTATATTCAAGGGCTTCAGCGGCTTCGAGAATATATAATCGCTTAAAAAATCAAATTTTTTGGGAGCTGTTCAGAAATGGGCGGCTCTTTTTTTATTTGCTTTGGCGCGGTTTGGATAAAATAATATAAAAGCGGTGTTGACAAATACCCCGTGGGTGTATATAATTGGGCTAAAGACAGAAGCTGGAGATGATAAGATGGAAAACGGGAATAAATGCTGCGAATGCTGTCGGCATAAGGCGACGCCGAGGAGCGACGAGACGGTGAAGGCGCTGCAGAACAGGCTCAGCCGAATAATCGGTCAGCTCGGCGGGATAAAAAATATGCTCGACGATAACCGATATTGCGGCGATATTCTTATTCAGCTTGCCGCTGCTCAGAATGCACTGAGAAATGTCGGCTATATTATACTTGAAGAGCATATGGAGACCTGTGTCGCCGAGGGTATAAAAAACGGCGACGATGAGGTCATAGCGGAGGCTGTTGAACTCATTAAGAAGCTCAAATAATCGGAGTGAGACAGATGGAAAAATTTGATGTTACCGGCATGACCTGTGCCGCGTGCAGCGCTCATGTTGAACGTGCGGTGCGCGGGGTAGAGGGTGTAAAAGAGGTGGCGGTCAGCCTGCTGACAAATTCCATGACCGTCGATTTCTCATCGCCCGCCACTGCCGAGAAAATATGCTCAGCCGTATCTGCGGCGGGTTATGGCGCATCGCCGCAGAATCAGGGCGGCAAAAAAGAAAGCAAAAAAACATTGCTTGAAAGCAACGAGCCGAAAAAAATACTTCATAGGCTCATAGCATCGGTCGTGCTGCTCCTCCCGCTGATGTATGTCTCGATGGGACATCTGATGTGGGGCTGGCCCGTGCCGCAGATATTTGCTTCGGATCCGCTTGCGATAGGACTTTATCAGCTCCTGTTGACGACAGCTGTTATGGTTATAAATCAGCGATTTTTCATCAGCGGAACCAAGAGTCTTTTTCACGGTGCGCCGAACATGGACACGCTAGTGTCGCTCGGAAGCGCGGCAGCTTATATATACAGTACAGCGGTGCTCTTTGAAATGTGCAACGCGGCGGTGAACGGCAATGTTCAGATGGCGATGCACCATCTTCACGGACTCTATTTTGAGTCGGCGGCAATGATACTGACGCTTATAACCGTCGGCAAATATCTTGAAGCCGTCAGCAAAGGGCGCACAACAGATGCGATAAAGAGCCTCATGGATCTCGCGCCGAAAACCGCCTGCGTGATAAGAGACGGCAAGGAGCAGGTTATACCCGCGGAGGAAGTCGTAAAAGGCGATACTTTCGTTGTCAGACCAGGCGAGAGCATCCCTGTTGACGGCAGAGTTATAAGCGGCGAGAGCGCGGTTGATGAATCGGCGCTTACCGGCGAGAGCATCCCTGTTGACAAAGCGCCGGGCAGTCTCGTCAGCGCGGCTACGCTCAATCAGAACGGATTTCTTGCTTGCGAAGCGACGCGTGTCGGCGAGGATACAACGCTCAGCCAGATAATAGATATGGTCGAAAATGCCTCGGCAACAAAAGCCCCAATAGCGAAAATCGCCGATAAAGTGTCCAGTGTATTCGTCCCGACTGTTATGGCGATAGCTCTTGTTGCGGGCGTGGCGTGGCTTATTTCCGGTCGCCCGTTCAGCTTTGCGCTTGCCCGCGCAATAAGCGTTCTTGTCATCAGCTGCCCGTGCGCCCTCGGACTTGCAACTCCTGTCGCGATAATGGTCGGCAGCGGTATGGGCGCAAAGCGCGGAGTGCTGTTCAAGACTGCGACCGCGCTTGAACAGACCGGAAAAACTCAGATAGTCGTCCTCGACAAGACCGGAACGCTGACTCAGGGCAAGCCGCAGGTCACCGATATCGTGCCCGCCGACGGATTTAATAATGATTCGCTGCTGAAACTCGCGGCTTCGCTCGAAAGCAAGAGCGAACATCCGCTCGCCGCGGCGATAACGCGCAAGGCAGGGGAGAGCAATATAATCGCTGATGAGGCGCAGGGCTTCTCCGCTCTGCCCGGTCACGGAGTCAGTGCGGAGATAAACGGAAAATCCGCGATAGGCGGCAATGCATCTCTGCTCAAATCAAAAGGAATTCTAGATTCTGCAATGGAATCCGCCGGCGAGAGACTCGCAGGTGAGGGTAAAACGCCGTTGTATTTCGCCATTGACGGCAAGCTTGCCGGTATAATCGCGGTTGCCGATGTAGTAAAAGACGACAGCAAACAGGCAATATCTGAATTCCAGAGCATGGGTGTCAGAACCGTTATGCTCACGGGTGATAACAGGCGTACGGCACTCGCTGTGGCAAAGCAGATAGGCGTAGAAAATGTCGTGTCAGATGTGCTCCCGGGTGACAAGGCGGATGTGGTCAAAAAGCTTCAGAAATACGGCACGGTCGCCATGGTCGGCGACGGCATAAACGATGCTCCTGCGCTCACTCGGGCGGATACGGGTATTGCTATAGGTGCAGGAGCCGATGTTGCGCTCGATGCGGCTGATGTTGTGCTGATGAAGTCGAACGTCCGCGATGTTGCGGCATCGATACGCCTTTCGCGCCAGGTTCTCAGGAATATTCATGAGAATCTGTTCTGGGCGTTCTTCTATAACTGCATCGGTATTCCGATAGCCGCAGGCGCGCTGATACCCGTGTTCAATATCGCGCTCAATCCCATGTTCGGTGCGGCGGCAATGAGCCTTTCGAGCTTCTGTGTTGTCACCAATGCGCTCAGACTCAATTTCTTCAAGCCCGATCGCCCGTTCAAAGGCAAGTCAAAACCGCCGGTCAAGCTCCCTGAGCTCATGCCGGCAGAAGAGAATATAAAAAATACGGAGGAAACAGCTATGAAAAAGACAGTTTATATCGAAGGTATGATGTGCAACCACTGCACAGCTCATGTTCAGAAGGCACTCGAAGCGCTCGACGGAGTTGAGAGCGTTGAAGTCAGCCTTGAGGACAAAAAAGCGGTACTTACGCTCAAAAATGATGTCGATAACGCCGTTATAATGAACGCTGTCAAGGATGCCGGATACGAGCCGACAAAATGTGAATGATTTTTTAAATAAATCTTGCCATAACACTTGACATATCGAAAGTTATTTGTTAAAATAATTGCCGTCGTCACAGAACGGCAATTAACTGCGGGTGTAGTTCAATGGTAGAATTCCAGCCTTCCAAGCTGGTTACGTGGGTTCGATTCCCATCACCCGCTCCAATATGCGCTTGTAGCTCAGGTGGATAGAGCAACTGCCTTCTAAGCAGTGGGTCAGGGGTTCGAGTCCCTTCAAGCGCGCCAAGCCTGCGGGCATATCTCTTGATGTGCCCGCAGCAAACTAAATGGTGGGTATAGCTCAGTTGGTTAGAGTGCCAGGTTGTGGCCCTGGAGGTCATCGGTTCGAATCCGATTATCCACCCCAGCAAACCAACGCAAAGCAGAAATGTTTTGCGTTTTTTATATATTACCGATATTTTGGGGTGTAGCCAAGGGGTAAGGCAACGGACTTTGACTCCGTCATTCGCTGGTCCGAATCCAGCCATCCCAGCCAGAAACTCCCGCACTTTTGTGCGGGAGTTTTACTTATTACATCTTCAATATTCATTTTTCACCACCCAATGTTTTCAAGAGCTGTGGCTATTTTAAGGCAGTTGAAAACGGACTGTTTTCGGTTATGTAATCAAACACAACTAACATATAACTAACAAACAAGCAACAAATTATCAAATCACATGGATGTTATCAGATACATCCATGTGCCGATTTTACTTTTTAGCTTTACTTCGGTAGATTTATCCCCCAACATATGATAAAATATCTATATATAAACTAACCGGAGGATTGACGGCTTTTAATGAACGACAGGATGTTTACAAACAAAGACCTGCGGGCGATGATTATTCCGCTATTTATCGAGCAATTTTTACTTTTGCTCGTCGGCATGGCGGATACATTTGTCGTCAGCTTCGTCGGCGATGCGGCGGTTTCCGGCGTGTCGCTCGTAAACTCCTTTAACACCGTCGCGATCTTCCTATTTTCCGCCCTTGCATCCGGCGGCGCTGTAATAATCAGTCAGTATATCGGCAGCAAAGATAACGAGCAGGCGGGCAAAGCCGCAAGTCAATTATTGATGTTTTCGGTTGTCAGCTCGGTTGTTATATCCGTTCTTATTCTCGTCTTTGAACGCCCACTTCTGAATCTGCTTTTCGGCAGGGTTGAGGATGATGTCATGGCGGCGTGCGTCGAGTATATGCGCATAACCGCGTATTCGTTCCCGGCTCTCGCGGTTTATAACGCCGGTGCGGCGATGTGCCGCAGTGTCGGCAGAGCCGATGTGTCGATGTATATATCCGCCATTGCAAACGCTGTCAATGTTGTCGGCAATATTATCGGCGTGTTCGTTATTCATGCCGGGGTCGCGGGAGTTGCTTATTCGTCGCTGATAGCGCGGGCTATTTCCGCCGTCGCCGTCACTTGGTATTGCTTCATGCATCGGAAAACTCCCGTGAGATATACACTTTCCGGTATATTCGCGTGGCACGGCTCGCTGCTCAAAAAAGTGCTCGGAATAGCAGTCCCGAACGGCGTTGAAAACGGCGTCCATCAGCTCGTCAAAGTGGCGCTGAGCAGTATGGTCGCGCAGTTCGGTACATATCAGATAGCCGCAACGGGTGTGTCGCAGAGCATATGGTCGCTCGCAGCGCTGATGGGTATGGCGATGGCTCCGGTCTATACGACTGTCATCGGTCAGTGCATGGGCGCGGGAAATATTGAAGAGGCAAACTACTATTTCAAAAAGCTCAATAAGCTGACATTCATTCTATCATTGGCGTGGAACACGGCTGTGTTCGCAATGACTCCGCTCTTGCTGAAATTCTTTGCCATATCCGATGAAGCCAAGCATCTTGTGCTCATCATGGTGCTCATCAATAACGCCATAAACGCTTTTGCCTATACGTACGCAGGACCGCTCGGGAGCGGATTGAGAGCGGCGGGGGATGCGAAATTCACCATGACCGTCTCTGTTGTTCTGACTGTAGCCGCGAGGCTGTTCTTCTCTGCGCTGTTCGGTCTGTGGCTCAATATGGGCGCCGTAGGCGTGGCGATAGGCACGAGCATGGATCTGCTCTTCCGTGGAGCGATATTCTTTGTACGCTATAAAAATCAGAAATGGACTAAATTCAAACTTATATAAAGCCTATGAAAAGAAGAAATCTATCACTGATAATCTCCGGTCTGCTCGGCGTTATAGCCATATTATCCGGCATATATCTGATGGCGGCGAGCGTGACAAATTACATTGCCGAGTCCCAAAAGACGGACTGGATAGTAACCGAAGCCCGGATAACCGATGTTTCGAGCCGCGTAAAAAGAAACAGCAGATCGAGCACGACATTTTATGATCTGACATATCAATACGAAGCGGACGGAAAAACATATACCGGCAAGAAAAGCAGCGTTTCAGGCATCCGACTCGTCGGAGACGAAATAAAAATAAAATATGACCCCGACAATCCGTCTGATTCAACATCGGATATCACTCCCAATAAAGATGATCTGATATACCCGTTCGGCGGCGGAATTTTGTTCTTGGCGGCAGGAATTTTCTTTCTGTTGACGGCGATAAAACGGAGCAAACGGCTAAAAAACGAAGATGAAGCGTATACTGAGACTTCAGAAAACAGCAGAACCCCGAAGCGAACAATTATAGCGTTGCTGCTTATGGCTGCAATTATCGCGCTGACCCTTGTCTTTCTGCGCGCTCAGCCGTCGGGCATTGAAACTTTTTCTTCCGTGATGACCGAGAACGGCTATACAGTGTCGGACATGACCGACGAACTGCGTACAGATTGGCGGGTCGGTTCGCTGATAGAAGATTCGCGCTCATTGCATACCGAAGATATGAGAATAGACTTTTGTGTCATGGATTCGACCGACAGCGCGCGGCGCATCTATTCGGGAATGACGCTTCCGGTAAAAGATGGAGAAGAATACACATATAAAGGCACGAATTACACCTTCTTTTCAATCGAAGATGACAATTTATATACCGCCAAGATTTACAGCGGCAATACCGTGATTTACGCCGCAGCGTCGCATGAATGCCGCGATGAGCTTGTTGACCTGCTCAGACAAATGGGATATTACAAATAAAAAGAAAAGCATCCGCACGAATTAACGCACGGATGCTTTTTGAATTTCTGTTATCAGTCTTCGACAGTGACTGTGCCGTCTTCGTCAACGGTGATGGTCATTCCGTCCTTGACATAGTTTAAAAATTCCTCGCCGAGGCAGTCGACTGTGGGCATCGGATCGTCAGTCCAGACTGCGGAGAGAATAGCTCCGGCAGCCGCGAGCGAGTCGATGTGCTCCGAGAAGAGCAGGCAGGCGGGAGTTCTGCCCATAACCTTTGCGCAGTAGAGAACCATGCCGCCGGTCGTCGAGCCGATAGTCTGGGGCAGGCAGAGAGCCGTGCCGACCATGGGTTTGCCGAAGAGATCGGGGTTGTTCTGATCGCCGCACTTAGCGGTTTTGTCGCCGAACTGGAGGCTCTTCTGGAAGGAAGCAAGGGTATTGAATCCGTTGTGAGAAACGAGAGCTTTTGCCGTGCATTTGCCTGCGGCAACAGGGCGTCCTTTGAACTGTTTCATTGTTACTTTGCCTCCTTTGTGATGATATCGAGAATCTCGGCGCTGGTGTAATAGCGCGAGGTGGTATATGTTCTGAGCTTGTTGGAGTTGGTGATGACGGGCATCTTACCAGCAAGCGGGTTGTTCATATACATCAGCGGGCATATGTAGCTGAGAACGACGCCGGTAGCCTTGAGCTTTGCAGCGTTGGGCGTTGCGTTGAACTTCTCAACAACAGCCGGAGCGGCGGTGAAGACGGTCGGGATGGAGACCTTGCTTCTGCCGTTCTTCTTGAGCGACTCGCAGACATTCTCGGTCCACTCAACGAGCTGATCGTAGGAGAGGTGAGGACATCCGACGAAGCAGAGCTTCGGAGTTGCGTTCTTGTCTTTCCACATGACGGGATAGTTGTTCTTGACTCTGTCGAGCTCGGCGTCGTCAATGACATAGACCTTTGCGCCCTCGGCGATAAGGCTCTCGCCCTGCTCAACCGCTTCGGGAGTCAGCTTGTCGATGTGATAGAGACCGACAGCGCCGTTGGAAGCGGTAGCTGCGCCGAAATCCTTGAGGTATGCTTTTGCATCGCCGTCAAGCTCAGTGCCGATCCACTTATCAAGACCCTTGACATAGGGGACGTCTTCCATGACCTTCATGCCGATAGCAGAACCGAGAATCTGAGCCTCGGGCTTCTTGGCGGTTTTGACTTCGACTATCCATGTAGCCTTTCTGCCCTCGTCGGTGACAAGTCCGAAATAGGGAACGCGGCCGACGATGGAGCCGAAGAGCTCGATTATGCCGGAGTTTCTGTTGCAGCGTGCGCCGAGAACGGAGTTTGCATAGACAACAGCCGAGGACTCAGCCCATGAGAGAACATCGCCCTTCTTGGGAGTGTTGCCGACTTCGTCCATGTAGCAGGTGCAGGTGTAGGACTTGCTGTCGATAAGACCGAGCTTTGCAAGCTGCGCATCGTAGCTGTCCTGCATATTGTACATGAACTTCTTGAAAACGATGTTCTTCAGGAAGCTCGAAGGTACATTGGGATCGAGGGGCTTGGGGTCAACGGAGAACTTCTGGCTCGAAAGAGCACCGCCCGCTATAAGCTGATCCATAAGATCATAGACAGGCTGCATGACTCCGAGACCGAAGCTTGTAACAAGGTGCCCCATCTTGCTTGTGACAGGCACCATCTTGGTGGCGCCGAAAGCGTCACCGTACATGACAAGGGTCTTCATGACTTTCGCCATGGTTTCGCCTTTACCGCCGTTGAGGATTTCTTCCTCTTCGGGAGTAAGGTGCATTTTGTAATTCATGTATATCCACCTTTCAATAAATTTTTCAGCGGAAGCGCTCGCTCGCCGCATATGTAACAAATAAATTCTATCACAAATCGCAAATAAAATGATTGGCAATTTAGAAAAATAAACAATTAATAAATAAAAAAATATCGAATTTTTGTATTTGCTTGTCCGCCTATGTGGCAAATAAATATTTCTTGCAAAATCCTATGCTTTGTGATACTATTTTAGCCCGCATCAATCGAAGGAGGGATAACTAATGATAGGACTCAGGCGCGGAGATGTCAGGCTTTTTGAGCATAACAAAGAGTGGAAAATCGAAGGCGAGAGAACGGTAAACGAACTTCGTAAAATACTCGGCTCGGATGCTGTTGATATTCAGCATGTCGGCAGCACATCTATAAAGAGCATAAAGGCAAAGCCAATAATAGATATTGCAGTCGGCACAGATGATTTCAATCGCATTTTATCTCATGAAGCCGAATTGCTGAAAGCAGGCTATCATTACCGTCCCAACCACGATATGGGCGGTGCACAGCTGCTTTTTGCCTGCGGCAGTTACTATGAGGGCGGCGATATGCAGACGCACTTTATCCATGTTGTGAAATATAACAGCATGGAGTGGCGGAATTATATAAACTTCCGCGACTATCTGAACACTTATCCGGAGATAGCGAAGCAGTATGAGAATGTGAAAACAGGTCTTGTTGAAAAGCTCGGGAGTATGGGGAGCAGAAACGATTATGTTGACGGCAAGGCTGAGTTTATAAGCCATACTCTCCGCAAGGCAATGGTGTGGTCATTTCTCGACAAGACTGTCACAATGGAGACCGACCGCCCACTGGGGTATGTGCACAGAAAATCCGGCTATGAGCTTGTCTATCCGCTCAATTACGGCTATATTCCGGGCGTTCTCGGCGGCGACGGCGAAGAGCTTGATGTTTATCTTCTCGGTGTCAACGAGCCTGTTGAGAGCTTTACGGGCAGAATAATCGGCATTGCCCACCGTGTCGACGATGTTGAAGATAAGCTGATAATGGCGCCGCTTGATATGAATTTCACCCGTGAAGAGGTCGAGCGTGCGGTGCATTTTCAGGAGCAGTATTACGACACGCATATAGAACTTGTTAAATAACAGAACAACCGCAGTGATATCAAAATCATTGCGGTTGATTTTTTATAATATTTCGCTGTTTTCAAGCAGATATGCCGCACCTATAGCACCTGCATCATTGCCGAGCACGGCGGGGCGAATGAGATGAGCGTCAGAATCGGGGAGAGCGGCGAGAAAATCTTCGAGCCAATATTGCCTCAGCTCAATTAGCCCGCCGCCGATTACGATACATTCGGGGTCAAAAACACATTTTACCGTGTCAACGACCGCGCACAGGTCGGATATAAAAATTTCGACTGCCTCGCGGCATTTTTTGTCGCCGTCTGCGGCTTTTTTGAAAACTCCGTTGCAGTTGAAGCAGCGGCAGTCAAGCTCGTTTGCCGTTCGCATAAGCCCGGTAGCCGAAACATACTGCTCGGCGCAGCCGACCTTGCCGCAGTTGCATTCGCGCCCGCCGATGTGCAGGGGAATGTGACCTATCCGCGCCGCGTGGAAGTTGGCTCCCGTGAGCAGCTTTCCGTTTATTGAAGCCGCACTGCCGAGCCCTGTTCCGAGGGTCAGCATGACGGCGTTTTTGCAGTTCTCAGCCACCCCGAAATAAGCCTCTCCGATGAATGCCGCTGCCGCATCGTTTACGACGAAAACACGGCGGTTGAATTTATTCTCAACATCTTTCTTTATCTCGAATCCCGTGAAGCCGGGTAGGTTGCCGGTCGCGTAGAGAACCTTGCCTTCATAGGGGTCGATGTCTCCGGCAGAGCCGATGCCTATGCCCGCATCCGCGCCGGCAAGCGGGAGCAGATCTTTTATAACGGCGAAAAGGCAATCCCTGATGCTGTCGAGTCCGCGGGATATGTCGGTCGAGCGCTTTGCTCTCGCCGTAACGGTTCCGTTTTCAATAACCGCACCTTTTATCGATGTCCCGCCGATGTCGATACCGATATTCTTCATCTTATTCACCGAAAGCCTTCATAAAGTGTTTGGTAATGTCCATGGGTCTGGTTATCGCACTGCCGATAACAACGGCGTATACGCCTGTGTCAAGCACATTTTTCAGCTGGCCGACTTCCCATATTCCGCCCTCGGCGATGATATGCGCGTGCAGTGTCGATGTCATTTCGCGGAGCAGCTCGCAGTCCGGGATGGCGATACCCTTGGTGTATTCTGTGTATCCGCGCAGGGTAGTGCCGATATAATCAAATCCGAGCTCGTCGGCACGTTTTGCCTCTTCGTAGTTCGAGCAGTCCGCCATTATCTCAACTTCGGGCGCATTCTCGCGAATGTATTTTATAAGATCTTCAAGCTTCTCACCGTTCGGGCGCGCACGCTTTGTTGCATCGAGCGCAATAACGCTGCACTTCGTTGTCAGCAGGGCTTTGACCTCTTTCAGCGTCGGGGTTATGTAAACTTCAGAGTCCGGATATTCGGCTTTAATTATGCCGATTACGGGCACATCGACCTCTGCCGTTATCTCGTTTATGTCCTCAACATAGTTCGCTCTTATACCAGCCGCGCCGCCGAGTACAGCTGCGCGCGCAAAATGTCCCATCATGTGCAGCCCGTAGAGCGGCTCGCCCTTGACAGCCTGGCATGAGACTATAAGACCGTGTCCTTTCAAGTTTGCCATAGTTATCACTCTCCACAGATATTTTCGCCTTTCGCGGCAAAAAAGTCAAGGGGATAGTGGATTTTATCATCAAAAAACGAACCCTCCGTTTGGAGGGTTCGCATCGGTTTAATTTACCACTTGTTCTCGACATATTCGCAGAATGCGTACATGTCTTTAATTTCAAGCTTTGTGCCGTCGTCGAGAACAGCCGTACCGTTCCACATGCCGTGAACCTGATGCGAATGCATGCGCAGGAGATTGAGGGCGTTCGTGTCGCAGTGGTGATCATAGAACGGGGTCATTACAAAATCAAATCTACCGTCCTCGGAGACGAAGTGCCAGGGCTCCATATATTTGTCGGGTTTCGGGAAAGTTTCGACATCTATCGCGCCGAACTTGTGAGCCTTGCCGTCATAGAATATGCAGGTCTCGGTCGCATTGCTCTCGTCGCCGATACCCCAGGTTATCTCAAAGCCGAAAATGTGCTTGTTGCCGTTCTCGTCAGTCAGATATGTAGAGCCGTTGCCCCAGTACCAAACGAGCTTGTAGGGGGTGTTGACGCGACCCCAGTCGAGGCAGCAGAAGGTGTCGTCCTTTGAGAATTTGTAGACTTTGTCGCCCCACTTATATGTGCCGCTGCAGGGCATGCAGTTCTGTTTTGTGGTCATGAAATAGCTCTTCGGGTCGTCTTTGAAGGGGAGAACCGTTGTGATGTTCTCGAGACCGTCCGGAATGTCCATTTCAAAATGGCACTCGACCTTGCCTGACTTGAAATAAATAGTGCGCTTATGCTCTTCGGTCAGGACATCGAATGTAGCCTTGCCGATTCCGTTGACCTCCATCTTGACATGGTTCGGAACATCGCCTTTGGGCGGTAGAACATATTTGTCTTTTCCGCCGAGGAAGAGCGCCGTGGGAGCGGTGAGAGTGCCGGCGGCGAGCTTCTTGTTCTTCTTCGGGTTTCTCAGATCGACCAGCGCCGCCGAAGCGTAGCCGCCGATAGAGATATTGGCAAAGCTTATCTGAATCATATATCTTCCGTCGGATATCTGATAGAAGTCCCATTCCTTGCGGCGCATGGTGGGTGTCGATTTCGTGCGATCATAGTCAAAAACCATGTGACGCGCCCAGCCGGGTGAAAGCAGAGTTCCGTCGTCGGCAAGGAGCTTTGTCGGCTCGGTGTACTCCTTCTGCGCGCTCTTGACCTCACCCTTGAGCCAGCTCGGATAAGTCCTGGGTATCTCGCTCATTAAAAAATCCTCCTAAACATTAGTTGCATCAGCCCTCAGCTGTGCTGAATCTCAATTAATTATAGCATATATACCAAAAATATACAACGATTTTTTAGTTTACTATTAAAAAATACGAGAAAAGGCTCCCGCAGGGGGAGCCTTTATAGTTTTTAGCCCATCTTTTCGAGAGCCGCCATATATTTCGGGTTCGTCGGGATGAACATATAGTTGAGGAACAGCACTTCATCTATCGAATTTGTCTTGACAAAATTCGCGAGGTTTACATTTATCTGCCTCGGGTCAATGACATATACGGTCTTGTAGTTGTTGCAGAGCCACGGAACAAATGCGTTTGCGTAGCTCTCTTTTATAACTACGATGCTGCGGTTGCCGGGCGCGTCGGTGGTTATCTTAGTCACGCCGTGGTCGCCGCCGAGGAAAGCGAGATACTTGTTCGATGACTTCACTTCCGTGTTTATGACCTTGACTTTGTAGCTGCTCTTGAGTGTCGGGTCGGAGTCAGAGGCAATCGCTTCTGTATTGGTCTGCGGAATGAAATATTCAACATAGTCCGGGTCTTTTTCAACCGCCGTGCTCTGCGTAGCTTTATAAAGTGTGCCGAGGAACGGGGAGAGCTTTCCGGTCCGGAGTGAATTGATTTCAACGGGCGTGAATCCTGCGGTATTTGCAAACGCACGGTATGCGTAATATGCGCCGCGTGCAGTCCAGTGGTGATCCGTTCTGAAATACAGATATTCGTTCGTGTGGGCGGCTATTTCCGGATAGGCGTCAACGGGGGTTATGCCCTTGAGCTCGCCGTAGATATAGTTGATGCCCTGATACTGCGAATGCGATTTGCCGGAGTTGTATTTCTTCGGAGCGTAGAACTCTATCGAAGTCGGAGCCATGAGACTGTACACTTTGGTGTTTGGCATCTCGGCCTTGAGCTTGTTGAGGGTGGTGGCATAGACATCCATCTTCTTGTAGACATTTGTATACTGCTCCATAAGACGGTTGTCAAGAAGGATTATATACTGGTTGGAGTATACGGTTTCCTTTCCGGTTTCATCAACTTCGGCGGCATTTATCGGCTGAGTGGTCTCGGTGCTCTTTGCGGTTTCGGAGGGTGTCGTGGTCTGCTCGCCTGTTGTTTCAGCATTGCTTTCGTCCTCATGTGAGAGCGCCTCGCCGTCGCCGATTCCTCCGTTGTTCTTTATGACCGTCGCGCCATCGCCGATCTTCAGGAACGAATAGAATGATTTTATCTTGTTGCTTATTTTGACGAGCCCGTTTCTGCCGGGGAACTGGTCATTGTAGTATTCTTCAAACTTTGAAGCGAAGTCGCCGGAGAAATATGAGCTGGCGGAAAAAGATGGCTTCTGTGCGAGATTTCTGTTCTCCATTTCAGAGACCTTTTCGTCCTTGTCGAAGAAGCTGTAAAATCCGACAACGGTGAAAACCGCTAAAACAACGCTGAATGAGACGGCGGTAAGAATTTTTTGGATTTTTTTCATTTTATCTCAGCGCCTCCTCAGAATCTGAAATACAGGAACGGGTTATATGTCGAGCCCGCCAGCGATGCCACGCAGAGCACGAGCATGACGACATTGAAAACGGTTTTGAATATCGGCTCTGTAACCGGTGCGCGCTGCTTGAGCTTCGCAACGCCCGCTTTGACGAGCTTTGCAACGGGCGCGCAGGCTATGGCAGCGATAATAATAAACGGAATGTTGTTGATTATCATCGCGTTCATGACCGGGTCGGTGAACGCATTACCCGATGCGCCGAACGCCACGGAGAACGCCGATTTCATCGCCGAGAAATCCTCGAAGTAGAATATCATCCAGCCGACGAGCACGACAAACATCGAATACACCCAGCGGATGATTTTCGGGATTTTATCAATGAACTTTTTGAACACAAACTTTTCAAGGCACAGGAACACGAAATAGTAAAGACCCCATATTACGAAGTTCCAGCTCGCTCCGTGCCAGAGTCCCGTGAGACCCCAGACGATGAAAAGATTGAGTATCTGACGCGGCAGGCTGACTCTGTTTCCGCCGAGGGGGATATAGACATAATCTCTGAAGAAAGAGCTCAGCGTGATATGCCATCTGCGCCAGAAATCGGTTATCGAAGTTGAGATATATGGATACTTGAAGTTTTCGGGATAATCAAAGCCGAACATGCGACCGAGTCCGATAGCCATGTCTGAATATCCCGAGAAATCAAAGTAAATCTGGAAAGCGTAGAACAGAACCCCGACCCACACGCTCATCACGGCTGCATTGTCAACATTGGCGAGCAATGACTCGGCGAGAGAACCGGCATAGTTTGCTATGAGCACCTTTTTGCCGAGACCCGCCATGAATCTCGTCATGCCTTTTGCAAAGCCGTCTATCGTAACAGTTCTGTGGTCAATCTGCGTGTCAATATCTGAATATCTGACGATCGGTCCCGCTATGAGCTGCGGGAAGAGCGAGACGAACATCAGGAAGTTTATGAAGGACTTCTGCGCCTTGACATCGCCTTTGTAAACATCGAGCGAATAGGACATCGTCTGGAATGTATAGAACGAAATGCCTATCGGCAAAGAAAATGCGGGAACATGGAGCGAGAGGCGGAAGATTCCGTTGAGCGTGGAAATGAAAAATCCGCTGTATTTGAATGCCGCAAGCAGACCTAAATTGATAACAACCGAAAGTGTGATAAACAGTTTGGTTATCTTTTTGCCGCGGTATTTTTCTATTCCGAGCGAGACAGTATAATCAAGTATTGAGCTGAAAATCAGCAGGCATACCCAGACCGGCTCACCCCATGAATAGAATATAAGTGATGCAATGACAAGAACGATATTTTTCGCCTTGTCGTTCTTCACGATAAAATAGAAGAACAGAGTCACGGGAAAGAATATGAACAGAAACACGAGACTCGAAAAGACCATTTGATTTCCCCCTTTTTGCCTGTATGATAAACCTAATTATATTACATCTAATTATACACTCTTTAATTGGTAATTCAATTACAAAAGAGTTACAAAAAGCTTATTGCCATTGAAAGCTTTTGACGAAAAAAAGAGACACGGAACAAACCGTGTCTCTTGAAGCCGATTATGCAGTTAGAAATTTAAAACATATTGATGATAACCGGGATAAGAGCTTTTATAATTTTGATAACGATCTTGGCAATGACAGGAGCGACAACGCTCGTTATCTTCACAACATATCTTGCAACTTCAATCGCAATCTGGATTATAACATACCACTTGCCGAGATAGCGCTGAAGCATGTTTGTGTCCATGCCCTTGTAGTTGGGGTCGACGGGGGAGTAGGATGTGTCGGTTTTGACTATCTTGCACTCGTCTATCTGCTTCTTGCTGTCAACGCCGTATGTCTTGAGTGTGAACGAATTCTTTGTGAACTCAATTGTCGAATAGCTCGGCTCTTCGGAGACATATTTAAAATCAAGCCACTCGTAATCGTAATCCTCGATACGGTTCTTGCCGGAAGCGGAGCTCGCGGTAAAGTATACGGTGCCGACGGGATCGACAACTGCGCCGTCCGCATTGTATTTCTGATCCTTGACGGGCTTTGTGTCCTTCATGAAGAAGGAGCGGCCGTAAAGATGCTCATGACCGGTCAGGCAGACGTCTATCTCAAATCTGTCGATAAGCGCGCTGTATATAGCCGCAAGCAGCTTGTTGTCGCCATCTGCGGCGTGGTGTCCCGTTCCGTAGATGTCGTGATGCATAACGGCTACGCGCCATGTGGCATCGGGATTCTTGGCGATAGCGTCAAGGGTGAACTGATACTGGTCATAAACATTGAAAATCTGGGTGTTATAGACGATGAAGAGCACATCGCCGTAGCGGAACCAGTAGTTCTCGTCAACGTTTGCGGGCGTTGTGCCGCGGTACTCGTTCGGATTGTTGACATAGAAAGGATATGTCTTGCCTTTGCGGTCGTGATTGCCGACCGTCGTAGCCATGGCATATGATCTGAGAGCCGCAGGGGAGAGCGTGCCCGCCCATTCGTTGGCTCTGTCTCCGTGCTGAGTCTGATCGCCCGCGGAAACTATAAAACTGATATCATCGTTCTGGTCGAGCGCAGTACCGAGAGTTTTCTGCCAGACATAGGCTTCCTCGCGTCCGTCTTCAACGTCGCTGCTGACCTGGATATCGCTGATATAGAGGAGCTTAAATTTCTCGGTGGAGAGAGTTCTGTACATAACGGGACTGCTGAACTTTCCGTTGCTGCCGTAGACATAGTAATAAACGGTGTTCGGCTCAAGTCCGGTTGCCGTCACTTTGTATACGCTCTGACCCGTGTAGCTGTCGGTTGATGCTTTGCCGACAAACTCTTTGAACGAGGTCATGTCGGCGCTTTTGCCGATGCGGACAACTCCGCTCTTTGCCGTGTCGTCGGAGTGCCAGCAGAAGTTGAGCTGAGTCGCGTCCGCGCCCGGGGTGAGTGCGATGAGCGTGTTGTCGTTTCGTACAGTTTCCCAGTAGCTGTTCCATTCGGGCTGAGTGAGCACATTGCTTCCGTCTGCCGAGGTGCCGATAGCAAGGCACGAGGCGAGCATGAGCAGTGCGAGCAGAATGGACAGCGTCCGTTTTGCTGCTTTCATTGGAATTCTCCTTTTTGTATTTTTTTGAGCGGGAGTATTATAGCACATTTTGCTCTATTTTGGTAGTTTTTTTTAATATATTATCTATTTTTTTATAAAAACTATGGAAATATTTATAAAGTGATGATATAATCTATCGCGGATTTTTAAGAATGAAGAGGAATACAGATGAAAGTTATTGTTTTGAACTCGGCGGCACAGGTTGGAGAGGAAGTTGGAAAAATTTTCTGCGATGAGGTCAATGCAAAGCATAATGCGGTTCTCGGACTTGCAACCGGAGCATCCCCGATACCTACATATGAGTATATGACCGAGCAGTATCGCAGCGGCAAGGTGAGCTTCAAGGATGTCAGGACCTTCAACCTTGACGAATACTGTGATCTGCCGAAGAACCACCCCAACAGCTTCTATTCATTTATGGAAAAGAACCTTTTCTCGAAGGTCGATATAAAGCCAGAGAATGTCAATTTCCTTGACGGAAACGTTGAACCCGTTGCCGAGAGCGCACGTTATGCGCAGGCTATAAAGAACGCCGGCGGAATAGATATCCAGCTTCTCGGAATCGGCAGAAACGGTCATATCGGCTTCAACGAGCCGGCTGATGAGTTCACCGACGAGGCATTCAAAGTCAAGCTTACCGATAGCACGATAGCTGCAAATTCGCAGTATTTTACTGATATTGCCATGCCGCACTATGCCATAACAATGGGCATCGGCTCAATAATGAGAGCGAAAAAGATAGTGCTCATCGCGACAGGCGAAAGTAAGGCAGAGGCGATAAAGGCGACTGTTGAGGGTGAAGTTACTCCGCATTGCCCGGCGTCGATACTTCAGCAGCATGACGATGTGACGATATTCCTTGACGAAGCAGCGGCAAGCCTGCTGAAAAATAAAAATTGAGATAAACAGACCTCCGATACACCGAAGTGCGTCGGAGGTCATTTTTTTAATACAGAGCTATTTTGTTGATTTCGGGCGTGTCTCGGGATGAGACTATCAGTATGCGTACAGCGTCGGTTTCGAGCCCGTGAAGCTTCATTATTTTTTTAGTGCCTATTGTTGTGCCCTCAAAGCTGTTGAGCCAGATTTTGTCCTCATTTCTGTGCTGGACAATGAAGTTTTCAACGCGCTGACCCTCGGCAATATTTTCGCTCAGTTCAAGGAAATTGAGCTTCATTCTCTCGCCGAGTTCAATGGTTATAACACGCTGTGTTTCGCTACCGTTGTACGGTTCAATAGTGATTATCGGCTCAGGCCGCGATTGTCAATATGGGTTTTGTTTACTTTTTAAAAGCCTCATTTCTTGCCGGATTTTTTGAATATCAGCAGTGAGATTGATATCGCCGTCGCAATTATAACCGTTATGCCGACTGCGGTGACACCCTGCTTCACTCTCGCGGCGTTTCTCATGTTTTCGCCGCTCGGCAGAGTATAAGTCTCTATTTCATCAACATCATCAGCTAAATATTCTTCATCGGTATTTTGAGATTTAGAGGATCGGTTGGTTTTGGAAGAACTTGATTTATTTGTCTTTGATTTTGATTTTGTGCTCGACTTAGATGATGAGCTTTTGCTCTTTTTCTTCGTTGTGCTCTCTTTTTTCGTTGTCGATTTGGTCGAATTTGATTTCTTTGTAGTCTTTGTGGTGTCTCTGTCATCGGAATCCGAATTGCCGGATTGGTTGTTCTGCTCCGCGGTAGTATCAGGCGGGGCAATATATGTATCTATTTCAAACATCTTTGACGGAATGCCTTTGTCATCGGTGACTCTGACATAAATTTCCGGGTCGCCGCCGAATGAATATTTCCTGTCTATAAGCGTCTCGCAGGTTATCCCGCCTCCGGCAAACGATGCGGAGGATTTGACGCTGAACAGCTGTTCGTCGTATTCTGCCTTCCCTGTAATATCGATTTTTATCGGGCCTTTGCCGTTAACATATATTTCATAAACAACTGGGCTCTCTTTTGTCAGATCGGCATATGAGATATCGCCGTTTATCGCAACATAAAGCGAGCCTTTTTCGGTTTTGGTGTAATATGTAGCGAGCGCGCAAACGCCGTTGCCGCCGTTCTCATTTTCGCACTGTATCTGCACATTGGTGCCGCGCACTTCATCGGGCGAGACGGAACCGTCTATCGACACCGCAAACGCCTGTATTGCAAGAACAAATGTAAAAATTATTGCTGCTGCCGCTGTGCAAAAACGCTTTGCAAATACCATTATCTTTTCCACGCTTAGATCACCGCTTATGCTTTAAAGTACTAATACCGAAAATATCACTTTTTTCATTCATGCGCAATAGCAAAAGTCGAATTTTGTAAAATCAGCACAAAACAATTTGTGAATATTGCACAATAAAAGCAATATGTTTACGCAAGCAGACATAAAAAACGGCTGCATCGCAACCCGAACAGGTTAAGATACAGCCGAGATAATTTCAATTTTTTCAGATTTTCATCTTTTTCATTGCGACCGAAAGAGCCTTGCACAGCGCAGTTCCGAGAACGGCGCAGACACCGGCTTCAATAAGTCCGTTGACTCCGACGAATGCAGCGGCAAAAGCCATAACATTTGTCGAACCGAACTGCTCCTTGAGCTGAATGATTATCGGTGCGTTGTTGAACAGCAGAAGCAGTGTGCCGGTGAACAGAATCGTGTTGAGCAGGGGACCTGCGATGCTTGCAACAAGATACTGCACAAAGCTTGTCTTATCTTTCGACGATACCGCTTTGAAAATAACTGCAGTCAGCCAGCCCATGAGAACTCTGGGCACGATGCAGACGATCGCAGTGCGCAGGGGACTGACACTGAAAAGCGCAACGCCGAAAGTGCTCATTCCGAAGCACTGGATGAAGCTCGTTATTCCGAATACCGCGCCGAGAAACAGTCCGCCGACAGGACCGAGCAGAACGGCTCCGATGATGACCGGAATCGTTATGAATGTTATCTCGATTGCACCTGCTTTGAGATAACCGAGCGGTGTGAATGCCATGACGATTATCAAAGCGGTGAGCAGTGCGGTGAGCACGAGACGCACGAGTTTTTGCCGCGATGCGGCAGCTGATGTTTTTGACATGATTTTTTCCTCCTTGCTGTTGCTCCGTCAGGATGCAGCGCAATTTTTTGAGTCTATATCAAAAGCATTGCTTTTAATATGCAATTTTATTATTTTCTGTTCTTTTCGTATATTATACGAAGCCCCTTGAGTATGAGCTCGGGGTCATATGTCATTTTGTGGTTGCAGCTTTTGATTATCTCGCCCGAAAGTCCACCAGTTGCAACAAATGATTTAACTTTGCGTCCGAGCTCCTGCTCCATTCTGTCGCAGAGCCCGTCGAGCATGGCGGCGGTGCCGAAAACAACGCCGGACTGCATGCAGTCTATCGAATTTGTGCCGATGGCCTTCTTGGGAGTTGAAAGGCTTATCGCGGGCAGCTGAGATGTTTTGGCGGACAGCGCTTCAAGCGAAATCCCGACGCCGGGAGCGATGGCGCAGCCGCAGAAAGAGCCACTCTCGTCGATAACATTGATTTTTGTTGCAGTTCCGAGGTCGATAACAAAGCACGGCAGCTCATAGAGATTCGCCGCCGCAACAGAAGCGGCAACAAGATCCGCGCCCGCCTGCGACGGGTCGTCGGCAAGAATGTTTATTCCTGTCTTGACTCCGGGACCAAGAACAATGGGCTCGCTGCCTGTTATGCGCTTTGCGGCGTGCGATATAGCACCCGTTAGCTCCGGCACAACGGAGCTTATCGCGCATCCGGTAAACTCGTCAAAACCGTAGCTGTAGAGGTCGAAAATGCTCTTGAGCTCAATGGCATACTGATCCTCAGTGCGCGAACGGTCGGTGGCGAGTCTCGAAACGAATTTCAACTCTTCGCCGCTGTATGCGCCGATTGTTAAATTGGTGTTGCCGATGTCGATAGTCAGAAGCAATCCGATCACCTCGTGAAAAGCGTTGTTTTAACCGATTTGATTATACACTATAACGCGGGAAAAAGCAAACTTATAATAAATTTCACTGTTTATTTTCGCGGCGCATTATGGTATAATTGTCCGCAGAAAGGAATGAGACCCGTTATGCTGTGTAATTTGTGCCCGCGACACTGCGGAGTTGACCGCGATGTTTCGCAGGGATATTGCATGAGCCCGAATATAATAAAGCTCGCGCGGGCGGCGCTGCATTTTTGGGAGGAGCCGTGCATCAGCGGCACAAAAGGCTCAGGCACAGTGTTCTTCTGCGGGTGCAATCTCAGGTGCGTGTATTGCCAGAACAGCGAGATAAGCGGCGGGGGAGCGGGCATCCCGATGAGCGACGAAGATGTTATGCGCACTTTTGACAGGCTCATTGAAAAGGGCGCGCATAATCTCAATCTCGTTACCCCTACTCATTATGCGGATTCCGTGGCGCGGATACTCGAAAAATATCATTCGCCTGTGCCTATTGTATATAACTGCGGCGGCTATGAGTCTGTGGAAACGCTCAAAAGGCTTGAGGGTCTTGTTGATATATATCTGCCCGATTTCAAATATGCCGACTCGGCTCTTGCGGCTGAATATTCACATGCGCCGGACTATTTCGAGCGTGCGTCCGAGGCAATTAAAGAGATGAACAGGCAAGTCGGAGTGCTCAAACTCGACTCCGACGGCATAGCCGAACGCGGTCTTATTATACGCCACCTTGTGCTTCCGGGAGCCGTTTCAAATACGAAAAAGGTGCTTCGCTGGATAAAGGAAAATCTTCCGGAGGGAACGGTAGTCAGCCTGATGAGTCAGTATACACCGTGCGCAAAAGCTGCGGAGCATCCGCCTCTTGACAGGCGCATTTCCAAGTACGAATATGAAATAGCACTCGATGCAATGATTGACCTCGGCTTTGACAATGGCTATGTGCAGAGCCGCCGTTCGGCTCAGAAAGATTTTATTCCGGATTTTCAGTCCCATGAGGGACTCTTATAAATATTGTTGACCGAAAGGGAGTTTTGATATGACAGGTTTTATCGGAGCGGGCAATATGGCAAATGCCATTATAAAAGGCATGGTGTCGTCCGGTGCGGCAGAGGGAAAAGATATAGCAGTCTATGATATCCACCCAGAAAAGCGCGAAAAGGCGGCTGCGGATTACGGAGTAAATGCGGTGTCAAGCCTTGAAGAACTTGTGAGTGGGTGCGGCGAGATAGTTGTTGCAATCAAGCCTTACGGTTTTGAAAAGCTGCTCGGCGGACTTGATGCTCAACTCAAATATCACGACCCGCTTATAATTTCCATAGCTGCCGGCAAGACCATTGATACTATTTCATCATATCTCAGCTATGAACCCGCACTTGTGCGCGTCATGCCGAATATAAACGCCACGATAGGCGCATCCATGAGCGCATACTGTGCGAACGGACGAGTCAGCGCGGAACAGAAAGCATTTGTTGCAAAGCTTTGTTCATCCATCGGTGAAGCGGTCGAGCTCGACGAAAAATTCTTCTCGGCCTTCGGCGTTATCGGCGGCGCAGCTCCTGCGTTTGCCTATATGTTCATCGACGAGCTTGCGCGCGGCGGAGTAAAAATAGGTATGAACAAACAGGTCGCGCTGAAAGTTGCGGCTCAGACCGTGCTCGGCAGCGCAAAGATGATAGCGGAGAGCGGGGAGCACCCCTATGCGCTTGTGGATAAAGTCTGCTCGCCCGGCGGAACAACTGTCGAGGGCGTTGCGGCGCTCAACGAAAACGGCTTCGCAAATGCCGTTATGCAGGCTGTTACGGCAACATACGAAAAGGATCTGAAACTCTCCGGCAAATAAAATGCGGAGAGGATGAATATATCAATAATTGTACGGAGGTATAAACAATGGCATTACCGGTAGCACTTCAGCTCTACAGCGTCAGAGACGAGCTTGAAGCAGATTTTGAGGGCGCTATAGCAAAGGTCAAGGAGTTTGGCTATGACGGAGTCGAATTCGCGGGACTTTACGGCAAAAGCGCTGAGCAGGTCAAGAAGATACTTGCCGACGCAGGGCTCACTCCCGTTTCGGCTCATGTTCCGCTCGACGAACTGCTCTCAGATACACAGGCGGTCGTCGCAACCTATAAGGAGATAGGCTGCAAATATATTGCCGTGCCTTATCTTCCCGAGGACAGACGCCCCGGAACAGAGGGCTTTGACCGCACGATAGAGGACATAAAGAAGATTGCCGATGTCTGCAATGAGCAGGGCATTCAGCTTCTCTATCATAACCATGATTTCGAGTTCAAAAAGCTTGACGGCAAATACGCGCTCGATATTCTTTATTCCGATGTCACCGCCGACAGACTCCAGACCGAGATCGATACCTGCTGGGTCGGCGTCGCAGGCGAAGATCCCGCATCGTATGTTCTCAAATACAGCGGCAGAGCACCTGTTGTCCACCTCAAGGATTACTATATGCAGGGCAAGGAGAAGCCGAAGAAGCTCTATGAACTTATCGGCATAGAAGATGACGGCGAGAGCGCATCAGAAGAGGCGTTCGGATTCAGACCTGTCGGCTACGGTGTTCAGAATATGCCCGCTATACTTGACGCATCCGTAAAAGCAGGCGCGGAGTGGGTAGTTGTCGAGCAGGACAGACCCGCACCCGGAGACACTCCCATTAACTCAGTAAAGCTCAGCCGCGAGTACCTCAAAACACTCGGCTGGTAAAATAATCAAAAGAAAGAAGGTAACGGAACATGAGCACCAATAAGTGCTGGTATAAAGAGATGGCAGTATACCAGATTTGGCCGCGAAGCTTCTGCGACGGAAACGGCGACGGCATCGGCGATATCAAGGGTATTATGTCAAAGCTCGATTACATAAAGAGCCTCGGTGTTGACGCTATCTGGTTCTCTCCGCTCTACAAGTCTCCTCAGGAGGATATGGGTTATGATATAGCCGACTACAAGGATATCGCTGAGGAGTATGGCACGCTTGACGAGTTCAAAGAGCTGCTCGAAGCTATTCATGCAAGAGGCATGAAGGTTATAATGGATCTCGTTATAAACCATACCTCAAATCAGCATAAGTGGTTCCTTGAGAGCATGAAGAGCAAGGATAACCCTTATCACGACTATTATTTCTGGCGCGACGGCAAAAAGGGCGGCAAGAAGCCCCCGAATAACTGGCTTTCGACTTTCTCAGGTCCCGCATGGAAATATAACGAAGATCTCAATCAGTATTATCTCCATCTCTTTGCCGAGGGTCAGCCCGATCTCAATATGGATAACCCCAAGGTTCGCGAAGAGATAAAAGATATCATGCGCTTCTGGCTCGACATGGGCGTTGACGGCTTCAGAGAGGATGTTATCACGTTTATATCCAAAGCCGAAGGTCTGCCGAACGGATTTCCGCTGCCTGTTGCTACGGGTATTGAACATTACAAGAGCGGGCCGCATCTTCAGGAATATCTCGGTGAGTTCAGAAAGGTGCTCGATGAATATGACTGCATGACAGTCGGCGAAGCGCCCATGATGACTCCCAAGACCGCGATGAAATTCATCGAGGAAAACAAGGATCAGAAGCTCAATATGATGTTCCACTTCCAGCATATGGAGGCGGACTGCCTGTTCTACAGCTGGATAAGAGCGCCGTTCAGCCTCAGAAAGCTCAAGAACGTCTATAACAACTGGCAGACAAAGCTCTACGGTAAGGCATGGAATACACTCTATATCGAGAATCACGATCAGCCGCGTATCATAAACAGATACGGCAGCCTCAAATACAGAGTCGAGAGCGGCAAGATGCTCGCGACGATGTATATCTGCCAAAGCGGCACTCCGTTCATATATCAGGGTCAGGAGATCGGTATGGTCAATATCGGTCTGCCGGAGATTGAGATGTATGAGGATGTCTCGACCCAGAACGCCTATCACACCATGCGCCATCTCGGCTTCACGCACAACATGGTCATGAAAGTCGCAAAGTATGCGTCGCGTGACAATGCGAGAACGCCCGTCCAGTGGAGCGCAGAGAAAAATGCCGGCTTCACCACCGCCGATAAGCCTTGGTTCTATATCAACGATAACTACAAAGAGATAAATGTTGAGGCGGCAGAGAAGGACGAGAACTCTATTCTCAATTATTACAGAAAGCTTCTCAAACTCCGTAAGGAGAATCCCATTATCATCTACGGCGATTTCAAGATGTACAACAAGCTCAGCAGAAAGCTTTTCGTCTACGAGCGCAGCTATGAGGGACAGAGAATGCTTGTTATCAACTCGTTCTCCGAGAAGCCCGTGAAGTTCAAAGCTCCCGCAGATTTCGATATCACGAAGTCGGAGCTGCTTATCTCAAACTATGACTGCAAAGATAAGTCGAATGCTTTCACGCTTCGCCCCTATGAGTCGAGAGCCTATCTCATAAAGTAATTTAAAAAGTCCGCTGTCTGAAATATGACAGCGGACTTTCGCTTTTGATTTATTCAATTTTCTTTGGCTCTTACGCGCAGTGGAATTTCCATCTTGTCGGCGAGTGCCTGACATTCTGCTATCTCTTCCGGGCTGATAACATCGACTACCGAGAACTTGACCGTCTTGATGTATTTCTTGCATTCTTCGGCAAATCTCAGAATCTCCTTAAAAGAGTCGATGCCAAATTTCGGTCTCGATATCTCGTTGTAGCGCTCTGCGTTCGGGGCGTTGAGGCTTATTGAGACAGTGTCGGTGAATTCGGCGATTGCGGGGACGGTGTCTTTTTTGTTGATAAGATTTCCCAGTCCGTTTGTGTTGATGCGTATCTTTATGTCAGGATATTTGCTCTTGAGGAGCCTGCCCGCAATAACAAGATTGTCAAAAGCGCAAAGCGGCTCGCCGTATCCGCAGAACGTGACCTCGGGAAAATCGGAAAAGTCGAACTCTTCGATAGCCTTTGCGATTTCTTCAGCAGTGGGATCTGACTTGTGCCAAAGGGTGTGTGCCGAACCGAGTCCGTCTCCGTTTGAACGGATACAGAAAGTGCATCTGCAGGGACAGCGGTTGGTTATGTTGAGATAAACCTTGCCTCTGTAAGTATAAACTATGTCAGCCAAAATGAAAGCCTCCTTATTTGAGAACCTTTTTCTTGAATCCGGCAGCGTCGAGTGCGAGACCGAAGATTACATATATAGCGGCGTTTGCGGTGACCTGGATAACATTGGGTATGACCGCCGCGAATGCGCCCCATGCGCCGAAAAGTATTCTGTCGGCGAGATAGTATCCGACGCAGGTGACTATAAGCGCGGGGATAAGTGCGATGAGATTGCGTGCGTTGATTATCTTGTCTTTCTTTGAAGTGAACGGCAAAACAATGAGCGACTTTATTATCACAGTTGCAATGACCCATATAGGCGCGGTCAGCGCGTCGGCGAGTCCTGCGCCGACTGCTGCGGCTGCTATCGCGTAGGGCAGGGGCAGGAGAGATGCCGCGAGGAAAATGAACGAGTCGCCGAGGTGTATATATCCGTTACCGGTCGGAATGCGAAGAACATATGCGGTAACGACGGTTATTATAGCCGCGAAAAGTGCTGCCATAACGACATAGATAAGTTGCTTGTTTGCTTTTTTCTTTGCCATGGTTTAGCCTCCCGGGTTTGATATTACCATTGATACTAACACCATAAAAGCTTTTTTAATTTGCCGAACGGAAATACGACAATAAAAAATCAGAAAATCGTCATAAAGTCTAAAATTTATATGAATACGGGGGATAAATCGAAAAAATTAGTACATGGTTCTGCATGCCGAGTTTATGGATTTTTTGTGAATTGTTGTGCTCGGGTGTTGAAAAGCTTGTATAACATATGATATAATATCACGATGAAAAATAAGGCTTTGGCGGAAAGGAGAATGTCTCTTGAAAAGACGGCTGGCGGCGCTGATGCTCGTGCTTTGCCTGCTTGCTCTGGCTTTTACCGGGTGCAGCGGCACGAAGATGAAATCGCCCACGGGGCTTATGCGTCCTCCGCTTTCGGCGGGCGTTGACAGCGAACTTAAAAGTGCATTCCTTTCTGCCGCGACCGGCAAGGGAAAGGCGGCGTCCGCGTCCGAAATTTCTCTGATATCTCCGCTTTCTGGAGATCACCGCTCCGCATTCGTGCTTCACGATATAGATAACGATGGGGTCAATGAGGCTCTTGTGTTTTATAAGCTTGAAAGCGAACCGTCAAAAGAGCATATGAATGTGCTCGACAATGTCAATGGCAATTGGGTCTCGGTAAATGACTTCTCTGGCACCGGCACGGGTGTCAACTTTGTCAGCTTCGTGCAGATGACGGAAACGGGATGCCCTGCGATACTTGTTTCCCAGAGTCTCTATGAAAACGACGCGAGCAAAATACTCTCGGTCTATGTCTGCACCGGAAACGAAGAAAAGCTTACGGTCAAGAATGTCTGCACCGAGGTATATTCTGTTATGGAGAACGTCGATGTTGATTCTGACGGTCTGCTTGACATATTCCTCATTCAGCAGGATTTGACAAACAACAATTCGCCGCGCTCGACCGCGAAGGTCTTCAAGATGAACGCCTCGGGCACTCTCGATGAGTTCGGCACCGCAAAGCTTGACGGCGGAATCAGCAAATATTGCTCGATTCAGACGGACAAAGTCAGTCCCTCGTCACCGCTTAGAATATATGTTGATGCGATAAAGGGGGAAGACCAGGCGATAACCGAAGTGCTCTTCTGGAGCGCTTCGAGCAAATCGCTTGTGACCCCAATGTTCAGTCTTGATACGCAGTCAAATATGTTTACGGCGCGCTCTGAGCTGCTCGCTTCGCAGGATTATGACGGAGACGGAATAATAGAAATACCGAGCCAGCGCCCGCTGATGGGTAGCCGAAAATACGAATCTCCGAAGAATATGTACGAGCAGATGAATGTTACAAGCTGGATCGAAGTGCGTTCATCGAAGGACTTTGAATTTACTGAGACACTCGTCAACGCAAGCGATTCGTATATACTCGATTTTAAACCGCTTGAAAATATCATGGGCGAGTTCACAGTGTATTCCTACAGCAATACACGCACATGGATATTTAAAGAATACAGCGCAAAATACGAAACTGCCGGTGATGACCTTTTCGCCATAATCTGCACAACAAAAGACAGCGCGAACCAAAAGGGCGTGAAGTCGGAAAACTATCTTATAGAGAACGATGACGGGACGGTTGTTTATTTTGAATCCCGCGAAAAAGGCGCAAAGGCAGGAATAACCGTCAAATCAATAAAACCGTACATCAAGATATTCAAGGATAAGGAGTTGGCAGCAAAATGAAAAAAGTTCTCGTAGCCGAGGACGAGTCCTCAATCAGAGAGTTTGTGGTTATCAACCTCAAGAGAAACGGCTATGATGTTGTCGAAGCGGCGGACGGCGCTCAGGCTATTGAAAAATACAAAGCCTGCAACGGCGATATTGATGTTGCCATCCTTGATATAATGATGCCGTATGTTGACGGACTTGAGGTCTGCAAGCAGCTGCGCGCGATGAACGCGAACCTCGGCATAATAATGCTGACTGCAAAGACTCAGGAGATGGACAAAGTTTCAGGACTGCTCATAGGCGCAGATGACTATGTCACAAAGCCGTTTTCGCCTTCTGAACTCATGGCTCGCGTCGATGTGCTCTATCGCCGCGTAGAGATGAGCTCCGGGTTTGCGGACAGCTCTCACGCGAATGTTATAACCTCCGGCGAGTTTGAACTCAATATGAGGAACAGGACACTTACCAAGAACGGCATCCCGATAGAACTCACGCAGGTCGAGTTCCAGATAATGGAATACTTTTTCACAAACCAGGACGCGGCGCTTTCGAGAACGGATATCCTTGAAAAAGTCTGGGGCAGCGACTACTTCGGCGAAGAGAAGATAGTCGATGTCAACATACGCAGACTGCGAATGAAAGTCGAGGACAATCCGTCCGCACCCAAGCATCTGCTGACGATGTGGGGCGTCGGATACAAATGGATAGCCTGAATTAATTAAAAAACACGAGAGGGGTCAGGCAAAGTGAAGAAAATCGGCGGCATAACAAAGCGATGGCTGAAAGATATATTCAGCGTCATTTTGGTGCTCGTGCTCTCCGTTTCGGTCGCGGCCTGCCTCTTTATAAGAACTTATTATTATACATCGATAAAAAATGTGCTCGAGACTAATTCGGGCGAACTTATAACCACTTTCTTTAACATTTACGGCGCAAACAGCGAAGACGGATTTGCGATTGCCGGCAGAGAGTTTATCGAAAACTGTGGTATGCTCGATTTAATGGAGATATGGATAATCGATAACAGCGGAAATGTTCTTTTGTCCTCGAGCGGCTTTGAAGTCTCGCCTCAGCAGAATATGCCCGACTTTATCGAGGCGATGAATTCGGCTTCCGGTAAGGCGACCTGGGTCGGAAAGCTCAGCACCGGCGAAAAGATAATGGCAATGACCGAGTCGGTCATGAATACCGACGGCACGGCTGCGGGCGCTATAAGATATATTGTCTCACTCGAAGATGTCGATTCGCAAATAGGCTTCTCGTGCCTTATAATCGGACTGATAGCCGCGGTTATCATTGCCGTATCAACGATACTCGGACTTGTATTTACTCGGTCTATAGTAAGACCTCTGAGAAATATAGGCAACGTTGCGGGCAAGGTCGCGGACGGCGACCTCAGCGCCCGAATCGAAAACTACAAATACGATGATGAAATAGGTGAGCTCTGCGGCAAGATAAATAACATGATTGATGAGCTCAACGATGCCGACAGGCTTAAAAATGACTTCATCTCGACCATATCGCACGAGCTCCGTACTCCGCTTACTTCCATAAAGGGTTGGGGCGAAACGCTTATGCAGGTCGGCGATACCGATCCTGCGCTGACAAAACGCGGCATGAGCGTTATAATCAGCGAGGCGTCGCGTCTTTCCGGCATGGTCGAAGAGCTGCTCGATTTCTCAAAGATTCAGAGCAACCGTATGAATCTCCAGCTCAAGAAGATAGATGTTCTCGCCGAACTTGATGAGACGGTGTTCACATTCAGAGAGCGCGCAATAAAAGAGGGCATAGAAATAATATACAACGCTCCCGAATTACCCGCGCCGATGGAGGCGGACGAAGACAGAATACGTCAGGTGTTCATCAATATTTTTGACAACGCCATCAAATATAACTATCACGGCGGCAGAGTAATAGTGCTCGCCCAGATAACCAGCCCGACTGTGCTTGAAATATCCATAAGCGATACGGGCAGGGGTATATCTCCGGAAAATCTTCCGCGAGTAAAAGAAAAGTTCTATAAAACGGACAATACCGTTGCGGGTTCGGGAATCGGACTTGCCGTAGCGGATGAAATAGTCAAACTCCACGGCGGAACGCTCAATATTGATAGTATTCTCAATGAGGGAACCACCGTAACGATAACGCTGCCGATAGAAGCAGTGACCTACACAGACGAAAAGGAAGTACACGATGAAGAAGCAAAAAACTCAAACTAAATACGGCTCCGTCGGCGGTCAGGCGCTGATGGAGGGCATAATGATGAACGGTCCCGAGGGCAAGGCGATGGCGCTCAGAATGCCCGACGGCAGTATCTCGGTCGAGAAAAAGACGTTCACTTCAATTAAAGATAAGAATAAATTCTTCGCTCTGCCGATGATCCGCGGCATAGTCAATTTTGTCGAGGCTCTTATTTTCGGCTACAAATGCCTCATGGAATCCGCCGAAAAGACCGGAATGGATCTCGGCGAAGAAGAGGAAAATATGTCAAAGCTCGACCGCTGGATAACCGATCACTTCGGCGAAAAGATGATGAATGTCATCGGCGCGATATCAATGGTGCTCGGCTTCGCGCTTGCGTTTGCGCTGTTTGTGTGGATGCCGTCGTTCCTGTTTGATTTGATAAACAAATGGACCGGCGAGCACATCTCAATGCTCCGCACCATATTCGAGGGTCTGCTTCGAATAATCATATTTGTCGTCTATATGGTGGCAGTCTCCAAAATGAAAGAGATAAAGCGCGTCTATATGTATCACGGCGCAGAACATAAGTCGATATTCTGCTACGAGAGCGGCGAAGAGATGACGGTCGAAAATGTCAGAAAACAGAGCCGTTTTCATCCGCGCTGCGGTACAAGCTTTATCTTTGTCATGATAATACTCAGCATTTTAGTCTCGTCTTTGGTGGCGTTGGCTTTCCCGGCTCTTACGCATATTCGCCCCGTGTGGATCTGTGTCAAAGTGCTCATAATGCCGATAGTTATGGGGCTCGGCTATGAGTTCATCAGATACGCCGGCAGGCACGACAATCTTTTTGTCAAGATACTTTCGGCTCCCGGACTTTGGATGCAGCGCATAACCACCGCGGAGCCCGACGACAGCATGATAGAAGTCGGAATAGCGGCGATAAACGCAGTTGTTCCTCACCCGGAGGAGAAAAAAGAGAATATCGAAGAAGTCGGCGAGACCGAAAACATATCCGAAGAGAACGGAGAAGAAAACTGATATAGCTTTCTTGAAACATTCTGAAAGGGGATATAAGCCATGACAGCTGAACAGGTACTCAGAACGGCGGCGGAGAAGCTCAGGGCAGCACAGATAGAAAATGCATCATTTGACGCATCTTGTCTTGTTGAAAATATCACCGGGCTTTCGCGCACAAAAATAATGCTCTGCGACGATGATATTGCCGATGAGCAGGCTGAACTTGTTGAGCGTGCGGTTTTACGCCGTATATCCGGCGAACCGCTTCAGTATATCCTCGGCGAATGGGACTTCTTCGGCAGAACGTTTGAAGTCGGCGAGGGCGTGCTCGTCCCGCGACCCGAGACGGAATTGCTTGTTGAGCTGGCGCTTGAGAAGCTTCACAATGTCAGATATCCGGTGGTGTTCGATCTTTGCGCCGGAAGCGGATGTGTCGGGCTTACTATTGCCGCCGAGCGGCCGGATGCCCATGTGTGGCTTTTTGAAAAATACGACGAAGCTTTTTACTATCTCAAACGCAATATCAAAAAGCTCGGGCTTACAAACGTGCAGGCGGTTCAGCATGATATAACTCTCGGTTACGACGACAAAATCTTCGAAACGCCTGATCTTATAGTTTCAAATCCGCCTTATCTCAGAACGGATGAACTCGGCGGACTTTCAACAGAAGTCATGCATGAGCCCGCCACCGCGCTTGACGGCGGGACGGACGGCGTCGATTTCTATCGTATAATTGCTTCACGCTGGCTGCCGAATGTCAATAAACACGGCGGAATAATCTTTGAATGCGACCCGTCGCAGACGCTTAAAATTGCAGATATGCTCATGCCGTATGCGATGCGGGTAAAAATAGTAACAGACATATTCGGACTTCAGCGCGCGGTATATGCCGATACATTCTGAAGCGGAAAGGATTTTGACCAATGATACGCTCTCTTTTGAGAAACGGATTTTCAATAGACACGCTCATAGGGCTGTGTGCGAGTGCGTTTGTCGTATTTTGTACTTTGCCGATACATGAGTACGCCCATGCATTTGTTGCAACAAAGCTCGGCGATGATACCCCGAGGCTCAGTGGGCGACTTACGCTCAACCCCTTGGCGCATATCGATATAATGGGCGCCGTGATGATATTGCTTGTCGGCTTCGGCTATGCAAAGGCCGTGCCCGTGAATCCGCGTAACTTCAAGAACCCGAAAGCGGGCATGGCGCTGACTGCCGCCGCAGGCCCGGCTTCAAATCTGATAATGTCTGTTATCTTTATTTTGCTGTCGAACATCTCGTTTGTTATTTATTGCAAGACAAACGATTCCATCGTCGCAAGGGTAGCGCTTCTGTTCTTCTTCTACGCCGCGATGATAAATATCGGCCTTGCGGTTTTCAACCTTATTCCGATTCCGCCGCTTGACGGCTCGCGTATAGTCGGGCTGCTTATACCCAATAAAATCTACTATCAGATAATGAAGTATGAGCGCTATATCATAATCGTGGTATTCGTTCTGCTCGCTCTCGGCTGGCTCTCGACTCCGCTGTCGTGGCTTACCGATAAAGTTCTCTACGGCATATCATGGCTCGTTTCAAAGCCGTTCGGCGAATACGGCGACATGTTCATGCAGATAGTTTTATCCGCAATGTGAGGTTTTTTATGGAGACTCTTTCTTATAAAATTGAATCTTTTGAGGGTCCGATGGATCTCCTTCTGCACCTCATCAGCAAGCATAAGGTCAGGATCGAAGATGTGCCGATAATGGATCTCATCAACCAGTATCTTGATTATATGAAAAAACTTAAAGAAGAAAATCTCGAAGTCGCGAGCGAATTCCTTGAAATGGCTGCACGTTTGGTGTATATTAAGACTGTATCGCTTCTTCCCGTCCACGAGGAGGCGGACAGGCTCGCAGAAGAGCTCCGCGGCGAGCTCACGGAGTACCGCGACTGCCAACTTATGGCGGGCAAGCTTGCGGAGCAGGCGAACGGCTTCAACTTCTTTTCGCGCGAACCGCAGGAAATCGATGTCGATATGACATATACGAGGCTTCATGAGCCGTCCGAGCTTTACAAAGCTTATATGGCGGCAGTCGGAAAAGGCAAGCGCAAATTGCCGCCGCCCGTTGAAGCTTTTTCGGGAATAATCGCAAAAAAGATAGTTTCCGTCTCGTCGAGGTTTTCTTATATACTCAGAAAACTCGGCAGGAACAAAAAACAGAAATTCATATCTTTCTTTGAGCGTTCAACTTCGCGCTCGGAGATGGTCGCAACCTTTATGGCGATGCTTGCGCTCGTCAAGTCGAAAAAGGTTGAGATAAACGGTGACGGCGGCGATGCCGAGGTCACTTTGATAACTGACAGACGATGAGATTTTGAGGGGAGAATCAGCTTGACATTCAATCAGATGCGCGCCGCGGCGGAGGCTATACTTTTTGCGGCGGGGGAGCCGGTAGAAACGGCTAAAATAGCTCAGGCTCTCGATATCGAAATAGAGGATGCCGAAACCGTGCTGCGCTCCTGTGCCGAACAGCTCGACGAGCGTGAGAGCGGTGTATGCCTTTTGAAGCTCGGCGAAAGATACCAGCTGTGCACGCGGCAGGAATACGCGGAGAATATCAGAAGCGTGCTCGATATGAAGCGCAATGTTCCGCTTTCTTCGGCGGCGTTTGAGGTGCTTGCGGTTGTGGCTTATAATCAGCCCGTCACCAAGGCCTATGTCGAACAGGTGCGCGGAGTGGATTGCTCGGGAGTTATATCTACATTGTGCCAGAAAGGTCTTGTTGAAGAAAAGGGCAGACTTGATCTTCCCGGCAGACCGCTGCTTTACGGTACTACACCGGAGTTTCTCAAGTGCTTCTGCATTGAATCTCTCTCCGAATTGCCGGAGCTTCCGGAGCGCGAAGAGAAAGAGCAGGAGACGGAAAAGGAAGAGGCTAAAACTTTTGAAGTCCCAGCGGAGGACAGCACTGCACAGCCCGTTCAGCCTGAACCTGAAGAAGATGACGAGGACTTTGATTTCGACGAGTTCGATGTCGATGCAGGCGAGCTTGAAAATATGTATGAATAATCAGGAGGTGTTAGTTTGACAGCTCTTTACATAATATTGGGCATTATCGCGCTTATAGTTATCCTGTTTTCGATAAAGGTCAGCGTGACTGCCGAATATGCCGATTCGTTTTCTCTCGATGTGCAGTGGCTTTTTATAAAGCTGCATATATTCCCGCAGACCGAGGAACAGAAAGCGAAGAGAGAGGCAAAAAAGGCAAAGAAAGAAGAAAAAAAGAAGAAAAAGAAAAAGCCCGAGGAAGAAAAGAAAGAGGAGGACAAACCCTCCGAACCCAAGAAAAACATCTTCAAAGAGTTCTATGAGAACCAGGGCTTCGGCGCAACGGTCGAACTCATTCAGACCGCGGCGGCTCAGCTCGGCGGCTTTATGGGCAGCATATACAGAGCCTTTGTCATAGAAAATCTGAAGCTCCTTTTGAAAGTCAGCTCCGGAGACGATGCGGCTCAGAATGCCATAAAATACGGCAAAGTTTGTTCGGCAGTCTATCCTTCAATGGGCTTTATATGCTCAAATATGAAGGTCAAAAAATATGAGGTGAATGTTGTTCCCAACTTCATCTCGCAGGAGAATAAAGCTCAGTTTGCGCTCTCGCTCTCCGTCAGACCTATAAAGCTTACGAATGCGGTAGTTGTTCTTGCGTTCAGGCTTTTGTTCAAGGTGCTTTTGAAGCTGCTCAAGGGCAGTAAAAAGAAAAATAAATCTGTTTGAAATCCCAATGAAAGGCGGACTTTAAAATGAAAGAACAGTCAGCATCCGGAATTCTCGGAACTTCAATCGAAAAGATAAAGGATCTTGTTGATGTCAGCACGATCATCGGCGATCCCATGGATCTGGGCGACGGCATAAAGATTATTCCCGTCTCTAAGGTCTCCTATGGCTTTGCGTCGGGCGGCTCGGACTTCCCGTCGAAGTCAAACGCCGAGCTCTTCGGCGGCGGCGGCGGAGCAGGCATCACCATTACTCCCATCGCCTTTATCGTTGTCAACAACGGCGAGGTCAGCATCAAACATATCTCGACCGAGGAAGGCTCTATCGAGAGAACCATCGGCATGATTCCCGATGTTGTCAACAGTGTCACAGATGTTGTCAACAAGTTCGTTGACGGCAAGGGCAAGAAGACCGAGGAGAACATCGAAGGATTATATTGATTTTTTTCCTGCACACCGCATATTCATTATCAGTAACGGATGATGAATGGCGGTGTGTTTGGTGAATTTAAGACCGGTTGCTTTTGTGACTGCTGTTTTTACGGTGGTCTGTTTTGTATTGTCCGGGCTGACGGTATTTGCCCAGCCGGATGTTTCGGCTTCGTGCGCGGCGCTTATGGTCGCCGAGACGGGCGAGCTTATCTACGGCAAGAATGAGCATGACAGGCGCTCCATGGCGAGCACAACGAAGATAATGACCTCGCTTCTCGCAATAGAAGCGCTGACCCCGCAGAGGAAGATAACTGTCAGCGCTGATATGCTAAACGTCGAGGGCACTTCAATGGGACTTCTGCCCGGAGACACAGTTACCCTTGAGGGGCTTGTTTACGGAATGCTTTTGCAGTCCGGTAACGATGCCGCGAATGTTACTGCAATAACGCTCGGTGGCAATGTTGAAAGTTTTGTCTCGATGATGAACAAGCGCGCCGCGGAAATCGGCATGAATGATACGCATTTTGAGACTCCGTCCGGGCTTGATTCAAAAGAACACTATTCGACGGCATATGATATGGCTATGCTCGGATGCACAGCTATCAAAAATCCTGAATTTGCCGCCGTTTGTTCGCAAAAAAGTGCCGTCGTGTGCTACGGCAATCCGCCGTATCGCCGCACGCTTACGAACCACAACCGTCTATTGCGTATATACGATGACGCAGTCGGAATAAAAACCGGTTTTACAAAAAAGAGCGGACGGTGCCTTGTTTCTGCGGCGCGGCGTGACGGAGTTACGCTTGTTGCTGTGACGCTCAATGCGCCCGACGACTGGAATGACCATTCAAAAATGCTCGAATACGGATTTTCGGTTGTTGAGCGGCATGAAGCGGATACTGACATGTCCGCAGTTTCATTAAAAATCGCGGGCGGGGAAAGCGAAACCGTGCCGCTGAAGCTATCAAGACCGCTCCAGTATATCTCGCGAAAAGGCGAATCGGTGCGGACAGAGCAGAAAATAAGCCTGAAAAAGTTTGAATATGCACCGATAGAAGAAAATACGGTGGTTGGCTCGGTCGAACTTATAATAGACGGAAATGTAGTTGACCGGGCGGAGATTCTGACGGCTGGTGCGGTTCAGGTGCAAAAGATTGTTCCGAAAGAGCCTCAAAAAGAAAAAAGCCGAATAAAAAAGTTTATTGAAAAAATAAAGAACATTCTCAGAAATTGGATGTGAATCATTTGTCAGATGACAGAATAAGACTTCAGAAATATATGTCCGAATGCGGTGTTGCGTCGCGAAGAAAATCGGAGGAGCTTATCGAAAAAGGCGCTGTTAAAGTCAACGGCGTTGTTGCAAAGATAGGTGACTCTGTAGATCCGAAGCGCGATATAATAACGCTCAACGGCAAAAAAATAGAAAATAAAACGGTTGCAAAATATATTATGCTTCACAAGCCTCGCGGCTTTGTCACAACTATGAGCGATGAGCTCGGGCGCAGATGTGTGGCGTCGCTTGTCGAAGATGTAGGCGAGAGAGTTTATCCGATAGGCAGGCTCGACAGAAACTCCGAGGGCTTGCTTTTGCTGACTAATGACGGAGAATTTGCAAACGCCGTAATGCACCCGTCAAAGCACGTCGCGAAAGTCTACAGAGTTACCATAAGACCGGACATATCCGACGAGCAGATAGCTGCTATGAGCGACGGAATGATGATCGACGGCAGAATGACCGCTCCGGCGCAGGTGACGGTGCTCGAAAAGCGCGACGACAGAGCGGTTATAGAAATAGTGCTTTTCGAGGGCAGAAACAGGCAGATAAGAAGAATGTGCGAGGAGCTCGGAATCGAGGTCGCACGCCTTAAGAGAACCGCGATAGCCGGTGTCAAGCTCGGCATGCTTCCCCAGGGCAAGTGGCGCGAGCTGACCCCGCAGGAGGTTTCGCATATACTTTCGGCTGCCGGCGCAAAGTCGAACAAAAAGGAGAAAAGAAGATAAAATGCTTGAATTCAAGCCGTTTGATATAGATGACAAAACTCACGGATACCGCGCAGAAGAAAACGGGGAGAATATCGGCGAATGCATATTCTCGCTCGGCGGAACCTATGCTGAAATCCTGAGCGTGAAAACCCGTGACGGGGACAGGCTCGTTGCAGAGGGGCTTGTACGCAGCGCGCTGAATTTTGCCGCAAATCGCAATGCTTATATGGCGCGAGCGAATGTCGGCAGAGTTGAAAAAGAACCGTTTATAACTCTCGGTTTTGAAGAGAAAAACGGCTTTTATGAGTCCGATATACCGTCCGCTCTTACGGGTAGCTGCGGTCACTGCACTAAATAACCCTTTTTATGCGCCTCACATATTGACAAATGTATGCTTAAACTGATAAAATAAAATGATTTAAAAGACCGACGAAAAGGAGTCCTTCCGATGATAAAAAGCATGACCGGATACGGACGGGCAACAGGCTCGTTCGACGGAATGGATATAACTCTTGAGCTCAAGAGCGTAAATCACAGATACTTTGAATTTTCATCGCGTGTACCCAGAAATTTCGGCTTCCTTGATGAAAAGCTCAAGAGCTTTTTCCAGGGAAAAATATCAAGAGGCAAGGTCGAGTGTTATGTCCAGATAGACACGGCGGGCGAGGAATCGGCTGTCGTCAAGTTCAACAGTGCGCTCGCAAAAGGTTATCTTGCGGCTTACAAAGAACTTTCCGAGACCTGCGGGATCGAGAATGATATAAAAGTGTCTGATCTTGCGAGAGTGAATGATATCTTCACTGTCTCGAAAGAGCCAGAAGATGAAGAAAAGATTTGCGCCGATGTTCTCAGCGTTGCGGCAGAAGCACTCGAAAGATTTATCGCTATGCGCGCAGTCGAGGGCGGAAAGCTCAAGGATGATGTCACTTCGCGCCTTGATTTCATAATCGACAAGGTCGCGTTTATCGAAGAGCGTTCTCCGCAGACCGTGAAAGAATATAACGAAAAGCTCCTCACGAGAATGCGCGAGGTTCTCGGTGATGTCCATGTGGACGAGCAGCGCCTGCTGACCGAGGCGGCGATATATGCCGACAAGGTCGCTGTGGCGGAGGAGACGGTTCGTCTGCGCAGTCATATTGATCAGTTTAAAAAGCTCTTTGAAGAGGATGGCGGCGCCATCGGCAGAAAGATGGATTTCCTCGTTCAGGAGATAAACAGAGAGATAAACACTATCGGTTCAAAGGCTCAGGATATCGAGATAGCGCGCTGCGTTGTCGATGTCAAGGCTGAGATCGAGAAGATCAGAGAACAGATACAGAATATCGAATAACTGCGGAGGTATTATCATAATGAAGCTGATAAACATTGGCTTTGGCAATATGGTCAATGCTAATCGTCTTGTGGCTATAGTCAGCCCCGAATCAGCCCCGATAAAGAGGATAATTCAGGACTGCAAGGAGAGGGGAACACTTATCGATGCGACCCACGGCAGACGCACACGCGCTGTCATAATAACCGACAGCGACCATGTTATTCTTACTTATCTGCAGAGCGAGACAGTAGCAAACCGCCTCAACAATGACGGCGATGAGCTTGATATTGAGGAGGAAGAAAGCGATGAATAATAACAACAACGGCCTTCTGGTCATCCTTTCCGGTCCGTCGGGCTCAGGCAAGGATACCATTCTGACCGAGCTTACCAAGCGCGACATGAATATCAAAGTCTCCACTTCAATGACGACGCGCAAAAAGCGCGAGTGGGAGGTTGACGGAATACACTATTATTTCGTTGACAAAGACTATTTCATGCGCAAGATAGAAGAGGGACAGGTTCTTGAATATGCGCAGTACGGCATAAATTATTACGGAACTCCCAAAGCTCCCGTTGACGAACTTCTTGCCCAGGGCAGAACCGTGTTCCTCAAAATCGAGGTTCAGGGCGCGGAGAAAATCCGCAAGCTCTATCCCGAAGCCGTCAGCATATTCCTCATGCCCCCGTCAATGGCAGCCCTCGAAGAGAGACTTCGCTGCCGCGAGAGCGAGGACGAGGAAGATATCCAGCGCCGCCTTACCATCGCAGTTGACGAGATAAAGCGCGCCGTTGAATATGACTACATAGTCATCAACGACATAGTTTCATATGCCGTGAGTGATATATGCACTATTCTTGATGCGGAAAAGCAGAAAACTTTCCGCTGCAAAAACATTATAAGTGAGGTAATCAACAATGTTTAATCCTGATCTCAGAGGCGTTCTTAAAAATCACCTGAGCCGTTATTCTCTTGTTACGGCTACCGCAAAGAGAGCACGCGCTATCTCCGAAGATGCCGAGGAGAAGCAGATAATCCTTACCGAGAAGCCCGTCTCCATGGCTATCGATGAGATCCTCAGCGGCAAATATATCATTATTGAGCCGGAAGAGATCCGCAACATCTGACGCTTTTTCACGGAGTGTGACTCAAATGTACGCACAGGTCGCCGTCGAGAACGTCAACTGTACGTTCGATAAGGACTATGATTACAGCATACCGCAGCAGCTCGAGGGCAAAGCTCTCGTCGGCTGCCGCGTTGCCGTACCGTTCGGCATCGGCAACAGAAAGCGCATAGGAATTATCACGCGGCTGACCGATTCGACTCAAGGAAAAAGAATAAAGTCTATCTCAGCGGTGCTCGATGAAGCGCCGCTTCTTAGTAATGAGATGATGTCGCTTGCCCGGTGGATATCCGAGCAGACTTTCTGCACCTACTATGAAGCGGTCAAGGCTATGCTGCCCGCCGGGATAAACCATAAAATAATACGTTCGTTCTGCGCTGTTCCGGGCGTTGATGAGAGTGTTATTGCTTCGCTCGACTCCGATGAGAAGCAGGTATATGACTATTTGCTCTCGCGTTCGGGCTATGTCAAGCCCGAGAATTTTTTGAAAACTCTCGGCTTTGATGTTTCTTCGGATATTCCGGAACGCCTTCTTAAAGCCGGACTTCTTGCCGCAAACGACGATGCTGTGCGCAACATCGGGGATAATAACATCCGTATGGTGCGCCTGTGCGAGGGTTCGGACGATGTGTCGATGACAAAGAAGCAGAGTGAAGTTGTCAATGTTTTGAAAGATGTCGGCTCTGTGAGTGTTAAAGAGCTGTGCTATTTCACGGGCTATACGCCGTCGGTCATATCCGCGCTCGAAAAAAAAGGCGTTGTCGAATGCTTTGAGCGCGAAGAGCTTCGTAGCTTCGTCAGCAGATATGCTGTGCGAAGCGCATATGACAGCGGCGAGATACATCTCACCGATGAACAGCAGAAAGCCTATGACGGTCTGCTCGAGGACTATAAAAGCGGTACGGGTAAGACTGCACTTCTTTACGGCGTTACCGGAAGCGGCAAAACATCAGTTTATTTGAAGCTTATAGATGCGGTTCTTGCAGATAATAAGACGGTTATAGTTATGGTGCCGGAAATATCGCTGACACCGCAGACGCTTTCGGTGTTTCATTCGAGATACAATGACGGCGTTGCGGTTTTTCACAGCGCGCTGTCCGCCGGAGAAAGAGCTGATGAGTGGAAGCGTGTCAAGAACGGCGATGCAAAAATAGTTATAGGCACCCGTTCTGCGGTTTTTGCGCCGCTTGAAAATATCGGACTTATAATAATCGACGAAGAGCAGGAGCATACATATAAATCTGAGCAGACTCCGCGCTATAACGCCAAAAGCGTGGCGAGATACCGTGCCGCATGGCATAAAGGCTTGACTCTGCTCGCGTCCGCTACGCCGAGCGTCGAGTCTTTCGCCGCGGCGAAGAGCGGCAAATATTCTCTCTATGAGCTGAAGAACAGATACGGCAAAGCGGTGCTTCCGCAGGTCATTACCGTCGATATGCGCAACGAACAGCAGACGGAAAACCGCGAGCTGAGTCATGAGCTTATAGAGGAGCTGAACAAAAACCGCACGGACGGCAAGCAGTCAATAGTGCTGATAAACCGCCGCGGATATAATACATTTGTCTCGTGCACTGCGTGCGGCGAGGTTGTGACCTGTCCGAACTGCAGTATTTCCATGACCTATCATGCGGCAAACGGCAGATTGATGTGCCATTACTGCGGATATTCCATGCGCTTTACGCAGGAGTGCCCGTCCTGTCACAAGCCCGCGCTGAGATATGCCGGATTCGGGACTCAGAGAATAGAAGACGAGCTTGAAAAGGCCGTGCCCGGAGCGCGTATCATGCGTATGGATACCGATACCGCTTCGTCGAGATTCGCTCACGAAGAGTGCCTGAATGCTTTCGCGAGAGGCGATTATGATATACTCGTCGGCACCCAGATGGTCGCAAAGGGCTTGAACTTTGAAAATGTTACGCTTGCGGCTGTCGTTTCGGTCGATCAGCAGCTTTATAACGACGATTTCAGAAGCCTTGAACGCACTTTTTCGCTGCTCACTCAGGTCGTCGGCCGATCGGGACGCGGAGAGCACCCCGGAAAAGCTATTATTCAGACACTGACGCCCGAAAATGAGATAATAAGGCTTGCGGCAAAGCAGGACTACGATGCGTTCTATAATACAGAAATACGCATGAGACGCTTGATGATATATCCGCCGTTTTGCGATATATGCGTTGTCGGGTTTTCCGGCGCGGACGAAGTCAAAACCCGCGTTGCTTCTCAGCGTACGCTCGACAAAATAAAAGAACTGACGGCAGGGGAATATAAAAACGAAAAGCTTATCGTTCTCGGACCTCTGCCTGCGCGAGTGCCGCGCGTCAATAAAAAATACAGATACAGACTCATAATAAAATGCAGAAACACCAAGGGATTCCGCAGCATGATATCGGAGATACTAAAAGATTTTTACGGCGACAGCAAATTTTCAGATGTCTCCGTCTATGCCGACATGAACCCCGAAATAACCGTATGATCGAAGGAGGACAATAAAATGGCGATGAGAAACATAGTTAAGCTCGGCGATCCGACGCTTAAAAAGCACAGCAGGACGGTCGAAAAGTTTGATGACCGCTTGGCGCAGCTCATTGACGATATGAAAGAGACAATGTATGCAAACGACGGCTGCGGTCTTGCTGCGGTGCAGGTCGGTATTCTCAAGAGGGTAGTTGTCCTCGACGTCGGCGACGGCTGCATTGAGCTTGTGAATCCCGAGATAATCTTCCGTGACGGCGAACAACGCGAAGCCGAGGGCTGCCTTTCAATCCCCGGAGAGTACGGCACGACCATCCGCCCGGCAGTGGTGAAAGTCAAGGCTCAGGACAGAAACGGCAAGTGGCAGGTTCTAAAGGGCGAGGGACTCAAGGCGAGATGCTTCTGCCATGAGATAGATCACCTTGACGGAATCCTGTTCACTCAGAGACTCGCAGACCCGATGGAGCATAAGGAGAATTTATGAGAATAGTTTTTATGGGCACTCCGGAATTTTCCGTTCCGTGCCTTCAGGCACTTATAGACGACGGACACGACGTCTGCGCCGTGTTCACTCAGCCGGACAAGCCCAAAGGACGCCACGGCGTTCTGACTCCGCCGCCCGTCAAAGAGCTTGCACTCAAATATGATATCCCCGTATATCAGCCGAAAACACTGAAAACAGACGAAGCAAAAGAGCTTTTTAAGTCGCTCAATGCAGACCTTGCGATAGTCGTCGCCTACGGAAAGATACTTCCCGGCGAATTTATCCATGCGCCGAAGTACGGCTGCATCAATATGCACGCCTCTCTGCTCCCGAAACTGCGCGGCGCGGCACCCATCCAGTGGTCTATAATCACCGGAGAAAAGCGCACCGGAGTCACATCCATGCAGATGGACGAGGGACTTGATACCGGAGATATGCTTATCTCAAAGAGCGTTGAAATAGGCGAAAACGAGACCGCCGAAGAACTCCATGACAGACTGTCATCACTCGGCTCGGAAGTTATGCGTGAGACTATATCTGCGCTTCAGGCGGGCGATCTCCATCCTGTAAAGCAGGATAACGAAAAGAGCACATATGCTCCTATACTTACCAAGGAGCTTTCAAAAATAGATTGGAATGATACCGCACAGCATATACATGATAAGATAAGAGGACTGTATTCATGGCCGGGTGCGTCGGGCGAACTCGACGGCAAGGTCATAAAGATACATTCGTCGCGTCTTGCGGGTGCGTGCAGCGGAAAGCCGGGAGAGATAATTGAAAGCGGCAAACGCCTTGTTGTTTCCTGCGGAGACAGCAACGCCGTTGAGATACTCGTTCTTCAGGCTCCCGGAAAACGGGCGATGCCGGCTCAGGATTTCCTGCGCGGCAATCCGATTGAAAAGGGCGCATTCTTTGAATGACCGTTAGGAGGTTCGGCTTATGGGCTGGATGTATTACTATGATTACTATTTTCTGATTCTCGTTGTCCCGGCGATGCTTATTGCGCTGTGGGCGCAGATAAAAGTAAAGACCACTTTCGCTTCGCAGTCAAAAAGACTCAGCTCGCGCGGCCTTACCGGCGCGCAGGCAGCGATGCAGGTGCTCAAATATTACGGAATAAACGATGTTCGCATAGAGCGCGTAGCGGGTGATTTAACAGATCACTATGACCCGAGGACGAATGTTATAAGGCTTTCGGATAAAGTTTATAACAACACTTCTATAGCCGCCATAGGCGTTGCATGCCACGAGGCAGGGCACGCCGCGCAGCATGCAGAGGGCTATATGCCGATAAAAATCAGAAACGCGATTATCCCTGTCTGTAATATCGGTTCAACTATAGGTCTGCCGCTTGCAATATTGGGATATATTCTCAGCTTTGAGCCGCTTATCACATTCGGACTGCTGCTCTATGCACTTATCGCGGTGTTTCAGCTTGTCACTCTGCCGGTAGAGTTCAATGCAAGTCGCAGAGCGCTGAAAGTTATTGAAGAAACCGGCGTCCTGGACGATGATGAACGCGCAGGCGCAAGGAAAGTGCTTTCTGCGGCGGCGATGACATATGTTGCGTCGCTTCTCGTGGCGCTTGCAAATCTGCTGAGGTTTGTTATACGCTTCAGCGGCAGAAATCGAAGAAATTGAACGGAGTGTATCGTTAATGAGTAAGAGCGCACGCCAGAGCGCGTTTGAAATACTTTATAAAGTCGAGCGCAGCGGGGCGTATTCGAATCTTGCTCTCGATGCACAGCTCTCATCGAAAGACGGTGCCGACGGCGACTCGGCGCTGTTGACGGCGCTCGTATACGGCGTGCTCGAAAGGCTTATTACGCTTGACTATAACATCTCGCTTTATTTGCGTCAGCCGCTGAAAAAGCTAAAGCCGGAGGTGCTCATTGCATTGCGCATCGGCGCTTATCAGCTGCTGTTTATGGACAGGATTCCTGAGAGCGCGGCGGTCAACGAGAGCGTGAAACTCGTCAAAAACAACCGCGCGCAGTTTGCGGCTGGACTTGTGAATGCAGTGCTCAGAAAAGTGGCTTCAAACGGATTGCAGCTGCCCGATGAATCGGACAGGCTCAATTTCATGAGCGTCAAATATTCCGTTCCGGAGCAGACTGTTAAGCTCTTTGTTGATGCTTATTCCGATAAGACCGCCTGCGAGATATTTGAAGCAATGTCTGAGCGCGCGAAGATATTTGTCCGTGTGAATACACAGAAATGTACAGCGGACGAGCTTATAGAGATATTAGCCCGGCAGGGTGTTGAGGGTAAGAAAATCGACGGCTTCCCGAACGCACTTGAATTGGTGAACGGCGGCGCGGTGGAGCATCTTGATGCATATAAAAAAGGGCTTTTCCATGTGCAGGATCTTTCGTCGCAGCTTTGCTGCATGGCGCTCGACCCGCAGCCGGGAGATACCGTATATGATATGTGCGCAGCACCCGGAGGTAAAAGCTTTACACTTGCCGAACTGACAAATTGTAAAGGCAAAATACTTGCCATGGATGTTTATCCATCGAGGCTCGCTCTTATCGAAAACGGAGCGGAAAGACTCGGGCTCGATAACATCGCGGTTATACCTAACGATGCCGCAAAAGTTAATCCGGCTTTGAAGAAAGCGGACAGAGTCTTGTGCGACGCACCTTGTTCGGGACTCGGAATACTCCGCCGCAAGCCCGAAATACGCTATAAAACCCTTGAAGATATTGACAAATTACCTGTTTTGCAGTATGATATCCTGTGTTCATCCTCTGAATATGTCAAAGTTGGCGGTCGGTTAGTCTATTCTACCTGCTCGCTGAATCCGGAAGAGAATTCTGAGATTTGCAACAAGTTTCTCAGCGAACATAAAAATTTTGAGGCTGTTAAGCTTTTCCCAAACATAAAAAGGGTAGACGGCAACGAAAATTACTTGACTTTGATGCCTCAGATACATGGAACGGACGGCTTCTTTATCGCCGCATTTACCAGAACGGAGTGAGCTTTTGAATACAACTGATGTAAAGTCAATGAACTTTACCGAGCTTTCTGCGGCTCTTTCCGAGATGGGACTTCCGTCATACAGAGCGAAGCAGATCTATTCGTGGATCCATCAGAAATGCGCTCTCGATTACGATGAGATGACCAATCTTCCGCTGTCTCTGCGCGAGAAGCTGAAAGAAGAATTGCCGCTTAAAAAGTGCACTATCGAGCGCAAGCAGGTATCTGCAGAGGACGGAACGGTTAAATACCTTTTCGGTTTCGGCGGCAATGAATATGCCGAAAGCGTTTTGATGAAATATAAGTACGGATATACTATCTGTGTCTCGACTCAGATAGGCTGCAAAATGGGCTGCTCGTTCTGCGCGTCCACTTTGGGTGGTTATGTCAGAAGTCTGCTTCCGTCGGAAATCCTCGGCCAGATATATACCGCTCAGCGCGACGAGAATATCCGAATCTCCCATATTGTCCTCATGGGAATGGGCGAGCCTCTCGATAATTTTGATAATGTTATGCGTTTTCTTGAGCTTGTGACCTGTGAAGACGGGCTCAATATAAGCATGCGAAACATATCGCTTTCCACCTGCGGAATAGTTCCCGGGATATACAAACTGCTTGAAAAAAAGCTTCAGCTCACGCTTTCGATATCGCTTCACGCGCCGTATAACGAACTCAGATCAAAGATAATGCCGATTAACCGTCGGTATTCACTCGACGAGCTGATGCCGGCGTGCCGTGAATATGCAAAGGTAACTTCGAGAAGAATATCGTTTGAATATGCAATGCTCGGCGGAGTCAATGACAGCGACGAGTGCGCTCAGAAGCTTGCGGCGCTCTTGAAAGGTATGCTGTGCCATGTCAATCTCATACCTGTCAACGAGGTTGCCGAGAGTCCTTATAAACCGTCAACGCCGGAGCGCATTGAACAATTTATAAGCATACTCGAAAAGAAATCGATAAATGTTACGGTAAGGCGGAAGCTCGGTTCTGATATAGATGCTTCGTGCGGCCAGCTTCGGCTTCGTAAAATAAAAGAGCAGTAAGCTCAATTCGGAATTTTCTCAATTTCCGGGGGAAGATATGAAAATTGTTGCAAAGACAGACCAGGGAAAAGTCAGAAAAGACAATCAGGATTCGTTCGCTGCGGGAGAGCTTCCCGGCGGCGTAGTTTGGGCTGTTGTCTGCGACGGTATGGGCGGCGCGGCAGGCGGAAGCGTTGCCAGCCAGACTGCCGTTAAGATGATCAGCGAAAAAATCGCCTCCGGCTACCAGCACGGAATGAGCGACAGATCAATAAAAAATCTGCTGACTTCGGTCGTCGAGAATGCCAATTCTTCTATTTATGAAATGTCATGCTCGGTTGAGAGCCTCAACGGCATGGGCACGACGGTCGTTGCCGCCATGATAAGAGACAAAGAGCTTTATCTCGTTCATGCCGGAGACAGCAGGGCTTACCGCATTTCGCAGGAGGGTATAACCCAGCTCACGAGAGATCATTCCGTTGTTCAGGATATGGTTGAACACGGCGAGTTGACTCAGGAACAGGCTAAGGATCACCCTCGAAAGAATATAATCACAAGAGCGCTCGGAGTGAGCGCGGACATAGAGACGGATTACTATCAGGATACTCTTGATGAGGGAGACGTTATTATCATTTGCACTGACGGTCTGACTAATTATGTTGAGACCGATGATATATATAATGCCACCAGAGACAATCATTATTACGAGTTTGCAGACAGGCTGATAAACCTTGCCAACGAGAACGGCGGCGGGGACAATATCACTGTTGTTGCAATGGCGTTTTAGGTTTCTGTATCCCAACAGGAGTGTGAGATTTAATGGATAATTATGTCGGAAAAAGACTTGACGGAAGGTATGAACTTCAGGAAGTCATTGGCGTTGGCGGAATGGCGGTTGTCTATAAAGCCTACGACAATATCGACGACAGGACGGTTGCCGTCAAAATTCTCAAGGATGAGTTCCTTGCAAGCGAGGAGTTTCGCCGCAGATTCAAGAATGAGTCCAAGGCGATAGCTGTGCTTTCTCATCCGAACATAGTCAAGGTTTATGATGTCAGCTACGGCGACAAGCTTCAGTATATAGTTATGGAGTATGTCGAGGGCATCACGCTCAAGGAGTATATTGAGCAGCAGGGCGTTATATCGTGGAAGGAGACCGTGCATTTTACAACGCAGATCCTCCGCGCACTTCAGCACGCCCATGACAAGGGCATTGTTCACCGCGACATCAAGCCGCAGAACATAATGCTTCTTGAAAACGGTACTATCAAGGTTACCGATTTCGGCATCGCGAGATTCAGCAGAAGCGAAACGAGAACAATGACCGATACCGCGATCGGTTCGGTTCATTATATCAGCCCCGAGCAGGCTCGCGGAGATATAACCGACGACAAGTCGGATATCTATTCCGTCGGTGTCGTTATGTACGAGATGCTCACGGGTCAGCTGCCTTTCCAGTCGGATAATTCCGTCTCGGTCGCTATTATGCAGCTTCAGACAGACCCGGTAAAGCCGCGTGAGATAAACAGCTCCATTCCTGAGGGACTCGAGCAGATAACCATGCGCGCTATGCAGAAGAATCCTAAGGACAGATATCAGTCTGCCGCCGAGATGATTCTCGACCTCGAGGAGTTCAAGCGCAACCCATCGATAAAGTTTGATTACAGCTATTTTGTCGATAACGAGCCGACAAAGTTCGTTGACAAGACCGCACCGGTCACTGTACCCATGGCTAACTCCAGCGACACGCGTGTTATAGACAACCCGCAGCCGGCACCGGAAGAGACCAACAAGACTACAGAGAAAAACAAGATGATCCCGATTCTTTCTGGAATCGTTATCGGATTTGTCGCCGTTCTCGCGATAGTTCTTATTTGCCTGTATTCGTTTACGGATGTTTTCAACAGAAAGCTTACTGTGCCGAAGCTCATAAATAAAAACTATGCTGAGGAAATTCTCGGTAACGACGATTATAAGAACTTTGTTATCAAAGTCAACGAAGTCCAGAACAGCTTCTATGAGCCCGGTCAGGTCTATGCGCAGGATCCTGCGGCAGGCACAAAGGTTGATAAGTCCAACAATGTTATCACCGTTACCGTCGCGGTCAGCGAAGAAAAAGCATCTGTTCCGAATGTTCTCAAGTATCAGCTCAACGACGCTATAACAAAGCTCAAAAACGCAGGCTTTGAGGTCTATTCCGTTCCTCAGCAGAGCACGGAAAAGGCGGGCACTGTTCTTAGCACCTCGCCGGAATACGGCAGACAGGTGTCAAAGGGCTCGACAATAACGATTTATTATGCGAGCGAGCAGGAACTTATCGAAGTTCCCAAGCTTATAGATGAAAATGTCGAGAACGCAAAGGCTATACTCGAGTCTCTCAACCTTGTTCTTGATGAGACAATAGATGAGAAGAACAGCGATAAGCCCAAGGGCACTATTATCGAGCAGAGCTATGCCGAGGGCGAGAAAGTGCCTGAGGGAACGAAGATAAGAGTTACCGTCAGCACAGGTGTTGCGGCTTCTTCCGAGGCGAATATAACCATAACGCTTCCCAAATATTCGAGCGGCACTTCCAAGTCTATAAAGGCTGCAAACAACAATAATGTCTTTATGGATCAAAGCGTTATTCTCGACGGAAGCGAGTATACCATAACCGTAAACGGCTCCGGCAGCAGCAATCACATCAAGGTCTATATTGACTCCGAGCTGTATTATGAGTGCAATGTTGACTTCACAAAGAGCCCTGCGGAGATATCAAATGTCAAGCGACATGATGTTTCCGAAAGTTCGACAATCCCCAATGTTGTCGACAGCAATGAAGCTTCGGCGATAAGCATTCTCAAGAGCCACGGCTTTACCTCCGTTGAAGTCAATTATATAAACGTTGTTGATTCTTCGAAGAACGGAAAGGTTATTTCTCAGACCCCGAAGAACAGCTCCAAAGCATATCCTTTGAGCACAACAGTAACTATAACCGTCGGCAAGTTTGTCGGCTAAGGTCTTTGTTATGGCAGATGTCAAAAAAGGAATAATATTAAAAGGAATCGGTGGTCTCTACTTTGTGGAGACCGCCGATGCGGTATTTGAGTGCAAAGCCCGCGGGATATTCCGTAAAAGCGGACAGAAACCGCTCGTCGGCGATGAAGTTGATATACTAATTGGCGAGGACGGGGCAAACAACACTATCGAAAAGATATATCCGCGCCGCAGCGAGTTGATGCGCCCGCCGGTTGCGAATCTTGACAGGCTGTTTATTCTTTCGTCCGTGCGCGACCCTAATCCGAGCACGCTGATAATTGACAAAATGACTGCGATAGCTTGCTGGAAGAATATAGAGCCTGTTATAGTAATCACAAAAGACGACCTCGGAGACACTTCCGAGCTTCGCGGTATATATGAAAAAGCGAGCATACCGTTCTTTTCGGTGTCGAGCCGCGACGGCAGGGGAGCCGACGAAGTGAAAGCCATGCTCAGCGGCCATATAAGTGCTTTTGCGGGCAATACCGGCGTCGGTAAGTCGTCGCTTCTTAATCTCATCGCTCCCGAACTTTCGCTGAAAACAGGTGAAATAAGCGACAAGCTCGGCAGAGGCAGACACACGACAAGGGCTGTTGAACTCTATAAGCTTTGCGGCGGATATGTTGCGGATACGCCCGGATTTTCTTCCCTGACCGGAGAGAACAGCGAGATGATACCTGTTGATGAACTTCCGTTTTGCTTCCCCGAGTTTGAAAAATATCTCGGGAAATGCAGATTCACTTCATGCAGGCACATTAATGACAAGGGCTGCGAAATAGTTGCCGCCGTTGAATCGGGCGAAATCAGCGAATCGCGCCACAACAGCTATATTGCTCTCTACAACGAAGCAAAAGATATAAAAGAATGGGAAAAGAAATAAAGTAACGCAAACGCCGCGCTTTGTATATAATGGACTGAAGGCGAGACTGTTATATGTAAGGGCGGTGGCGAGCGTGAGAAGATGCGGATGCGGCAGAGACGGGTCTGTATGTATCATAATAATTTCATTTGCGGCCGGGATAATCGCCGCAAAATTCTTCCCGTATTCGCTGTTCATTATTCTTATGCTCATCCTGCTTTTGCTTATCTGCACCGCCTCACGAAGCTTTTGGTGACGGAGGGTGAGAATGAGATGAAAGTGGTAGTAGTCAGAAGCCCTAAACTTTTTTCCGGAATACTCAGACTCATTTTCGGAATAAAGCGGCAGGAACAAACAACATAAAAAACGCCGGACGGCTGTGTACGCTGTCCGGCGTTTTGCTGTATATTTTTAGGGCTGAACGGTTATGGGCTTGTCTTCGCTCTCGTGCTCTATAGAAACGAAATTATTGCGCGGCGCATATGCCCAGCGCATTTCAAACGCCTTAACTCCGTCGAGCGGTATGTAGAGCTGATCTCTCTTGCCTCTGTAGACCTTTGCGGGAAGCTTGAGCTCGCCACGGTCGGTCTGTGCCACGTCGCTGTCAAGCGTGAACTCCGCATTGTGGCCGTAAACGTCAAGATACACCTTGCCTGGAGTCTTTCTGACTTCGCCGCCGATGAATCCGACGAGAACGGAAAGGGGAGCGAACCATATTCCGTCTTTAAATTCGCATGGGGTCGTGTACTGACAGAGACCGAGATCCATGCCCTTGAACTTCATTCGCGTTGTGTTGTATATAGGTGCGAGCGCGGGCGGATCAATCGAATCAGTCTCTTTGTTTATCACACAACGGTCGGCAATGCGTCCGTCGTTGAGATGAGCGGTCAGCGTTATCTTCGGTCCGTCAACCTCGACGACAACGACCATCGAAACCATCTCTTCCTGAGAATAGAAGGCGCTGTGCCAGACCTTTGGAACGGCGCGGGTTCCGGGCGGATTCAGATTCGAGTTGCCGAGCATATAGTGTATAGTTCCCTGCGACGGTCTGTCGAAAATTTCTTCGTTTCTGACGGGGAAGCTCCTCGAAAAATTGTGCTCATGACCCGAGAAGAGTATGTCAAGCTTCTCCATTCCCTCGCGCATGACGGGATAAGCATCATAATTCTGGCAGTCCGAGCCGGAATAGCATATCGGGAAATGATATGATCCTATTTTCCATTGCTTATCGCAGGCGTCGAGGTCTTTTATAAGCCATTCGTTGACTTCTTCGGGACCGTTTATTCCGAGTATTGCAAAATGTACATTGCCGTAGTCAAAAGTGTAGTTCTCCGTTTTCCAGTTTTCAGGGCCATTATAGGCATATGAGCCTTTGAACTGGTTGTCAAAGAACTCCGCAGGCTCGGCGTAATATCTGCCTATGGCATTTTTATAGTCCTTGAATCCGCGGTTATCGTGGTTGCCAAGAGTCATCATAAACGGGATGTGCTCGGATATTCCGACAAGTCCGCTGAACGCGCCGTTCCACTGAACCTCATGCTGTCCGCAGTCGGTATTGTCGCCGCCGGTCAGAATGAAGCGGGTGTCGGGGTTCTTTTCGAGCATCTCTTTGACAAAGCCGCTGAAATGCGAATAGTCCGGGCAGTCAAACGGTTCGCCCTTCTGCTGATCCGATACGCAGAGGAATTTGAATTTCGTGAGATTCTCGGGCGCGGTTGAAAAATAGAACTCCTCGCTCCTGTGGTTGTCGCTGCCGCAGGTGTAGAGATATTTAGTGTCCGGCTTGAGCCCTGTGAGGTCTGCCCAGAACATATTGCTTATGTCGATGTCGCTCTTGAAAACTTCCGTCGCCGCATCGGCGCGCATAACTTCACTGCTGCCGTCCTCGCGGTAGAGAACATAGCCCTCATTGATATCTGTGCGGGTTCTCCAGGTGACGGTCATCGAGGTTGCGGCGTCGCCCTTTATGCTGAGCATTATGTGGTCGGGCTGTTCCGTTGAACCTCTTACGGGTTTAACTGCTTGACTCATTTTGATCTCCTTGTCTGAAAATATAATATGACGCTGTAGTATTTCGTACAGCGTCTTTTGTTTAGTTGAAAGGTGTGCTTATCCTGTTATATCTGAAGTTTGTTACCTCACCGCGTTGACTGCACCTGTAGATGCTCATGACAAGCCCTATCGCGATATATATGCAGAGGTTTGATGAGCCGCCTGAGCTAAAAAACGGCAGCGTGATGCCGATGCAGGGGAGAAGCTTCAAACACATTCCGATGTTCATGATAGCCTGCGAGCCTATCATAACCGCAGTGCCGTAGCAGATGAGCGAACCCATATTTGTGTTAGCCTGTTTGCCGACAAATACTATCTTGACTATTATCAGCGCTATAAGCGCAAGAGCTGCAAAAGCGCCGACAAATCCGAGTTCTTCGCCGATAACGGAGAATATCATATCGCTGTCGTTGACGGGGACTGAGTGCGACTGGGTATACGCACCTTTGAGGAACCCTCGTCCGAAAAATCTTCCGCTGCCGATGGCGTTGACGCTTTGCTGCTGCTGGAAGATATATTTCTTATAAAGCGCGGTGTCAAGCTTGCTCGGAGCGTATACGGCAAGAATACGACCTTTCTGGAAGTCGCTGAAGAATGCGAACCAGAGCACGGGAACCGCCGCAAGGATGACAGCTCCTGCAGCCGCAAAATATCTTGCGGCAAGACCCGATGCAAACATCATGCCGATGAATATCGAAACGAATACGAGCGCAGAGCCAAGGTCGCCGGTCAGAATGACAAGCAATGCCGGAACTCCGCCGTGAACACAGAGAAGCAAGGCATTTTTAAGCTTGTTTATATCCTCGCCGACATAGTCGAGATGAACGGCGAATGTTATTATAAACGCTATCTTGAAAAGCTCGGACGGCTGGAAGTTGATGACTTTGAAATCGAACCATGTTCTTGCATCCGGTCTGTCTGCTGTTCCGCTGCCGAACGGGAAAAGCAGAAGCATCATCAGCAGGCACACGCCGCCGATTATCATCCAGAAGCGAAGAACTATTTCATAGTCGATAAATGATATGACTATGCACATCGCCACACCGACAATCACTGCGAGCAGCATGACAAGCGCCGTACGGCTGATAAGGCTTCCGTCCTCAAGGCTGCTGTATGTGGCGCTGTAGACCATAAGAACGCCGAACAGCGATGTCAGAAGGCAGAGCGACATCAGCAGTTTGTCCGTAGTTTTTAATCCTCTTTTGATTGCCTGAAGTATGTTCATTGGCAGCTCCTTAGAAATTATACTGATATTATAAAGCGAAATTTAATCAAATTCAAGTAAAATACTTTTATATCTTTGATTTGTGTGATATAATTATTTGAATTTAATGCAAGGCAGCGGTATTTTTCAGATGAAGACGGTTTTTCATTCTTATTCTTCAAAACAGACCGAGGAGTTCGGCTCTCAGCTCGGCAAAAGCCTCAAAGCAGGGGATGTTGTCGCCCTGTTCGGTGATCTCGGCGCAGGCAAGACTGCGTTTACAAGAGGACTTGCGCATGGAATGGGCTTTGACGGCGAAGTCAGCAGCCCAACCTTTGCGCTTGTGCATGAGTATCCGGCGGATATACCGATTTATCATTTTGACATGTACAGGATTACTACCTGGGACGATCTTTATTCAACCGGATTTTTCGATTATCTCGATATGGGCGGGGTGCTCGTGATTGAGTGGAGCGAAAATATCGAGAACTGTCTGCCCGAAAATTCGATAAGAGTTTCGATATCCAAGAATGATAACGAGAATGAACGCATAATTACTTTGGAGAGGGGTGCCGAAATTGAAGATACTCGCGCTTGATTCGTCTGCCAAAACAGCGAGCGCTGCGATAACCGACGGCGAGCAGCTGATAAGCGAAGCATTTGTCAATGCCGGACTCACGCACAGTGAGACTCTTCTTCCTATGGTCGATTCCGTTCTCAGCCTTGCACGCCTCACAATGGCGGATATCGACGGCTGCGTTATAACCGATGGCCCCGGTTCGTTTACTGGTATAAGAATAGGCATCGCCGCCGTGAAGGGGCTTGCAATGCCCAATGAGACGAAGTGCTGCGGCGTTTCTACTCTCAAGGCGACGGCTTATAATCTGCGCTATGATAACTGCATCGCCTGCTGTGCAATGGATGCAAGATGCTCGCAGGTCTATTCGGCAATATTCCGCTGTTTTGACGGAAAAGTCGAGAGATTGACCGAAGATGACGCAATTCCCGCATCAAAACTTTCGGAAATACTTGAAAAATATGCAAATGAGCGTATAATTTGTGTCGGAGACGGAGCGCATATCGCTTATCAGGCTGTTAAAGACAGTTTTAAGAGCGTTAGCCTCGCGCAGGACAGCAGGCGTTTTCAGCGTGCATACGGAGCCGCTTACGCCGCCGTGTGCGAGAATATGGACTTCATTCCTCCGGCTCAACTTTTGCCCGTATATCTGAGACCTTCGCAGGCGGAGCGCGAACTCAGCCTGAAAAAGTCTTATAATCAATAAATCAAAAGGAGAAATTATCATGATAGCTCTTGCTGCTGACCATGCAGGATATCCTCTCAAGGAGGAAATCAAAAAACATCTTTTAGAGAGAGGCTTTGATGTCAAGGACTTCGGAACTGACAGCGACAAGTCCGTTGACTATGCTGTTTTTGCGAAGATAGCGGGCGAGGCAGTCGCGTCAGGCGAGTGCAGGCTCGGCATTTTCTGCTGCGGTACCGGCGTCGGCATCTCGATGGCGGCAAATAAGGTCAGGGGAGTCAGAGCTGCAAACTGCGCAGATACTTTCTCCGCGCGCATGACAAGACTCCATAACGACGCAAATGTCCTTTGCCTCGGCAGCAGAGTTATAGGCGCAGGTCTTGCGCTTGATATGGTCGATCTCTTCGTTGACACGCCTTTCAGCGGCGAGGAGAGACACCAGAGAAGAATCGACCAGGTCATGGCTATAGAGAACGAGAAGTTCTCAAAATAAAGAAGTCAGAAATTTACAAATTATATATATCTGGAGGAGTTCAAAAATGGCAAACATAACAATAACAAATCACCCGCTTATTCAGCATAAGCTGTCTATCCTCAGAGATAAGCACACCGCTTCCAAAGAGTTCCGTACTCTTGTCGGCGAGATTGCTATGCTCATGTGCTATGAGGCTACAAGGGACCTTCCTCTCAAGGATGTTGAGATTGAGACTCCCGTTTCCAAGATGACCACAAAGGCTCTTGCAGGCAAGAAACTTGCTTTTGTCCCGATTCTCAGAGCCGGTCTCGGTATGGTTGACGGCGTTCTGACCCTTGTTCCTTCCGCCAGAGTCGGTCACATCGGTCTTTACCGCGATCCCGCAACCCTGCAGCCTGTTGAATATTATTGCAAGCTGCCCAGCGATATCGGCGAGCGCGATGTTATTGTTCTCGATCCCATGCTTGCCACCGGCGGCTCGGCTATCGATGCTATAACCCAGATCAAGAAGAGAAATCCCAAGTCGATAAAGTTTATGTGCATCATTGCAGCTCCCGAGGGACTTGAGGCTCTCAGCAAGGCTCATCCCGATGTTGATATCTTCGCCGCTGCAAAGGACGAGAAGCTCAACGATCACGGCTATATCGTTCCCGGTCTCGGCGACGCCGGAGACAGAATCTTCGGCACGAAATAATTGCACTTGCAATACCAGGACTATTATGTTATAATCATTTCAGTAAATTTTGGAGGTGTTATATCATGAAACACATCAAGACAATCAACGCTTCGAATCTTAAGGAGAGTGCTGCTAAGGGTGGCTGCGGCGAGTGCCAGGCTTCCTGCCAGTCAGCTTGCAAGACTTCCTGTACCGTTGCTAACCAGAAGTGCGAGAAGTAATCTGATTTGAACGTAAATTAGGGGCAGGCTTTGCGCCTGTCCCTAAAATTCTGTCTGAAACAATTTGCCGATAGTAACGCGGCTAAAAGGAGCGAAAGCGGGGAGACCCGGCGTATATGATACATAAATATTTTCTCAACGGCTACTATATAGTCATTGACACAAACAGCGGCGCCGTTCACATTGTGGACGAGCTTGCATACAGACTGCTTGATTTCTTTACGGAAAAGCTCAAGGGCGAATGTCCCGATGAGATTATCTCAACTCTTGTGAACGAGGGGTTTGATAAGCAGGATATCATCGACACTTATGCCGAACTCAAGGCTTTGTGTGATGACGATTCTCTTTTCTCCGAGGATACCTACAGACCCTTTGCAGATATGCTCACTGAGGCGCCGATAAAGTCTATGTGCCTCAACATATCGCACGACTGCAATCTCCGCTGTGAGTATTGCTTTGCCGCTCAAGGCGATTTCGGCCACGGCAGAAAGCTCATGCCTTTCGAGGTCGGCAAGGCTGCGATAGATTTTCTTATCAAACATTCTGCAAACAGACACAACCTCGAGCTTGATTTCTTTGGCGGCGAGCCGCTCGTGAATCTCAATGTTGTTAAAAAAGTTGTCGAGTATGCAAGATCGATTGAGAAAGAGCACAACAAGAACTTCCGCTTCACAATGACCACAAACGGTATTCTGCTCGACGATGACAGCATTGATTTTATCAACCGCGAGATGTCGAACGTCGTTCTCTCGCTCGACGGCAGAAAAGAAGTAAACGACCGTCTGCGCCCGACAGTCAACAAGAAGGGCAGCTATGACATAATCGTTCCGAAGTATCAGAAGCTTGTCGCCGAGAGAGGGGACAAGGAATATTATGTCCGCGGTACATTTACAAAATATAATCTTGACTTCACCGATGATGTCATGCATCTCAACGAGCTTGGATTCGATCAGATTTCTGTCGAACCCGTTGTGACAGATCCCGAGCTGCCGTATGCACTGACCGAAAGCGATCTTCCGGCCATAGCAGAGGAATACGAGAAGCTTTCAAAGATACTTATAGAGCGAAAGAAGAATGGTACGAGCTTCAACTTCTTCCATTTCATGATCGATCTTGATCAGGGACCGTGTGCTATCAAGAGACTTCGCGGATGCAGCTGCGGCAACGAGTATGTTGCCGTCACTCCCGAGGGCGATATTTATCCCTGCCATCAGTTCGTGGGCATGGACGAGTGGAAGATGGGCAGCGTGCTTGACGATTCTATCGACTACAAGATGAAGAAGATGTTCTCGAAAGCGAACATCTACTCAAAAGAAGAGTGCGCCGACTGCTGGGCAAAATTCTACTGCAGCGGCGGATGCAACGCCAATAACATGCAGTATAACAACACTATCTTTAAGCCGCACAAGCTCTCGTGTGCTCTCGAACAGAAGAGACTTGAGTGTGCGATAATGATAAAAGCCGCTCTTGCGGACGAATAAAAAATATAGCCCGGGATATAAATGTCCCGGGCATGTTTTATGTACGAAAAAAATCCCTCGGAAGTTTTTACTCCCGAGGGACAATTTTTTATTGCTTAGTGGCTACTCTTCTTTGCGGTGCTGTTGCTCATTGCGAGTCTCTGCTTGAAGGTCTTGAGGAAGTCCTTGACTGCCTTATCGATATTTTTGTCCTTCTTGTTGAGCTTGTACTCGTCGGAGCCTTCAAGCTCGTCAAGCTGCTTCTCAAAGTCCTCGCTGGCCTTTGCGGAGCGAATGGCGCTCTTCCAAGCGTAGTCACTGCCCGAATAGTACATGATGTGGTAGCCGTACTCGGACTCGACAATGCCGGTGTCGCCGACCTTTCTGCTGCTGTCGGTAGCCCAGTTGCGGAAGGACTCAACATAGTTGGCGCTTGAGGTGATGCCGCTTATAAGTCCGCCGTCAGCGGCGCTTCCGGTATCCTTGGACTTTTCTTTTGCGAGAGCTGCGAAGGAATCTTCGGTCTTAGCTCCGCTCTGCCACTCCTTGTAGATCTTGTCGGCGGAAGCCTTTGCGGCCTTCTTCTGCTCGTCGGTTGCCTCGGAGGACGAGCTTGCATTGTCGGTGAACGAGATGAGAATATGTCTTACGTTCGAGGCCATGGGAGCGTAGCTGCCCTTGTTGATATAGAGGATAACATATGAGCTCACGTTGCCGTCGCTGCCGACTTCAAAGAGCTTGACATCTCCTGCTTTTCTCGCGCTGTCAAACGCCCACTTTGCGGCGTCCTCGGAGACATAGGAGGTGATGGTTGACTTTGCGGCCTCGTTGAGGGCGGTTGCGGACTCCGCGTCATAGTTTTCGGTGGAGCTGTTCTTTTTCTTTGCCTGCTCAAGGAAAGCTTTTTCGCTGGTGCAGGCTTTGAGAGCGGCTTCAGCCTCAGCCTTGACCTTCGCCGCGGCGGCCTTCTGGCGGGCGGCAAGCTGCTCAGAGGTCTCGCCGTCCTTTGCGGTGAGAGTCTCTATTGCGAACGAAAGGGTTCTTGCATCAACTGCGTTATATGCGCTGTGATCCTTGTCGTAGACAGCCTTTATGTCGGCGGCGCTGTAAGAATCGGTGAGCTTCTTTGAGGTGTCGCTCTGGTATCTCGAAACGATATTTTGCATCTCGAGCTGCTTACGCAGGAACTTCTCGTTTATACCCTTGCCGTAGCTCGCCTTGAGGTAGGCGTTGAGAGAGTATTTGTTCTCTGCGGCGGTGTTTCTGAGCTCCTCGACCTGATCGTCAATTGACTTCTGCTCGTCGTCTGTGAGCTTGTAGCCTGCCTTGATAGCTTCGGCATAGAGAATCTTGTAGGTCTGGAGGGCGGAGATGGTCTCATTCTTGAGATAATCGGAAAGAAGCATTTCTTTTCCGTCGGCATCGGTGCCGTAGTTCTGCTCATCCGGCGACTTTGTCGGGTCAATGCCGATGTTCATGCCGTACCTTGCATACTGCTGAGCGTATGAGTAGATATTGTTGAGATACTGGCTGTAGTAATATGTAAACTCAACTTCCGAAACGCGGATATCGTCGCCCAAAGAGAACACGGTTGTATTCTTCTTGATAGCGGCCGTATCGTCGAGAACCTTCCAAACGATTCCGCCTGCAACTACGACGGCAAGAACGATAGCTACTACCATTTTGACTATCTTTGCCGCTGCCTTGCTCTTCTCGCTCTTCTTTTGACTCTTTTTCGCAGACTGAGCGAGGCGGGCCTTTCTGTCGTCACGGTATGACTCGGCAGAAGTCCGCTGAGTGTCTTTGTTTGCCATTCTTTTTCATCCTTTTCTTTGTTAAGGTTGGTTTGACCTGACGGTCTATAACATTCTTATTTTATACTATTTTATTAGTTTTGACAAGCCGAATTTGCAAGTTTTATAGTTAGTTCATAATCAAATCACAGCTCGCCGTTTAGAAATGCGTCTTTGAACCACACATTCCTGACTTCAAACTGCTTGCCGTTGAGATAGCTGAGCGACTGCGCATCGGTGACAAAGTCGAATTTCAGCTTGTATGAATACAGAAACTGCTTTTTATATCCGCTCTCCTTGTTCATGGAGTTGCGCCCGTATTTTCCGTCGCCGAGAAGAGGATGACCTATCGAGGCGAAGTGCGCTCTTATCTGATGCGTGCGCCCCGTCAGCAGCTCAACTTCAACGAGGCTCATATTTTTGTTTTCCGCGATCACGCGGTATTTTGTCTTTATTTCTTTCGAGCCGTCTGTCTGGCGGGTGAATACTTTGACAAGATTCTTCTTTTCGTCTTTTGTCAGCCAGCCGTGCAGGATGCCTTCTTTTTCTTTCAATGTTCCGTGGACAACACAGAGATAGAATTTCTTTATTTCTCTGTCCTTGAGCTTCTGGTTCATGATTCTCAGGGCTTCTGCGTTCTTTGCGGCCATGACTATTCCGCCTGTGTTGCGGTCGATTCTGTTTATGAGAGCCGGTGCAAAGGAGTTTTCGTCCGACGGGTCATATTCGCCCTTTTCGTAGAGATAGCGCTTGATTCGGGTCAGCAGTGTATCGTTGTATTCGCGCTCGTCGGGGTGCGAAAGAAGTCCGACTTTTTTGTCGAGCAGCATTATATTCTCGTCTTCGTAGATGACCGTGAGATTCGTCGAAGCGTGCATGAAATCGTATCTGTCGAACCGCTGCTCGAAAAATTCGTCGTTTATGTACATATCCACGCGGTCGCCCTCTTTCAGGCGCGTGGATATTTCGCACCGTTTGCCGTTGAGCTTTATGCGCTTGAGTCTGATGTATTTGTACATCAACGAATCCGGAAGATTCGGAACGGTCTTTTTTATGAATTTGTCAACGCGTTGATTGGCGTCGTTTTTCCCTATAGTAAAACTTTTCAATTGCCGTTCCTCCCGCCGGATGATTTTACGAATTTTATCGCGCTCATCGCCGCTTTTGCGCCCTCGCCGACGGCGACGCTTACTTGCAGCAGACCGCCCGTGCAGTCTCCGGCGGCGAAAAGCCCCGGCAGCCCCGTTGACATATCGGCGCCGACTTTTATCGAGTTTCCTTCAACCGGTGCGCCGACTTTCTTTGCAAGGTCGCTTGCGGCGGCGCTCCCGAGTGCGATAAACAGCCCGGAAACAGGCAGGCTATAACCGTCTTTGAATTTAACTCCGCTGAGCCTGTTTTCGCCGTAAAGTGAATCTATCGGATCGGTTATGATTTTTATATTGCCGAAGTCTCCGTTCGGTTCGACGCCGTTTGTGAGCAGAGTAACACTTTCTGCGACTCCCGAAAGATCGCCTATCTCGTGCAGTGCATATGCGCCGTTTCCGAGCACTGCAACATCTTTTCCGCGATAGAAAAACGCATCGCAGACTGCGCAGTAGCTGACGCCTTTTCCCTCGAATTCTTTGATGCCGGGGATATTCACACTTTTTCTCGCCGAGCCGGTCGCGATTATAACGGCGTGGGAGACAAAGTTATCCTCCGAGCACGATACGGTGTAATCACCGTTCCAACCGAGCGAAAAAACCTCTTCTCTGAATATATCCGCTCCCAGCTCTTTTGCCTGCTCAACGCCGCGTTTCACAAGCTCTGCACCGGAAATTGCTCCCGTACCGAAATAATTCTCTATCTTTTCCGCTTTTTCCAGCGCTCCGCCGTCCTTGCCGATAACGGCGCAGGTGAGTCCGGCGCGCTTTACATAGAGCGCCGCCGACAGTCCGGCAGGACCGCTGCCGATGATAGCTATATCGTAGTGCCTGTTCATATGTGCCTCCGATTAAAGTAACATATGATGATTATAGCCTATTTTTAATTTTATTAACAGCCTTGAAAGAAAAATTTTTTATTAACACGGATTTTGTAAATATACAGAAGTTTTTATATTATTGAGCTTGTACAAATTCGCTTTTCGTTGTATAATAAACTGATTAAAAATTTTTCGGAGGAGAACTGATTTGCCGCTTTCCAAAGACAGAAACATAGTTGTTCCGCAGGAGGAGCTTGACAGACAGATGGAGTTCTGCGGACTTGTACATACAGTGCTTGAAACGCGCCTTGACGGGCGTAGGCCGCTCGCTTATGTCCACACTTTCGGCTGCCAGGGCAACGTTGCCGACAGCGAGAGACTCAAAGGCCTGCTTGAAAAAATGGGTTTCGGTTTCACCGAAGAGCCGGAAAATGCGGATATATCGCTTTTTAACACCTGCGCCGTCCGAGAGCACGCCGAAGACAGACTCTTCGGAAATGTCGGTGCGCTCAAAAAAATAAAAGAGAAGAATCCCGACTTCAAAATAATCCTCTGCGGATGCATGATGCAGCAGGAGAGAATAGCCGAAAAGATTCAGAAGAGCTATCCGTTTGTCGATATAGTTTTCGGCACTCATGCCGCGCATAAATTCCCTGAGCTGCTTTACCGCGCTCTGTCTACCGGCAAGCGTGTATTTGATATCGAAAATTCCGACGGCGTTATCGCGGAAGATTTGCCTCTGCACCGAGACAGCACTTTTAAAGCGTGGCTGCCGATAATGTACGGGTGCAATAATTTCTGCACTTACTGCATAGTTCCCTATGTCCGCGGACGCGAGCGCAGCCGCAGCAGCGATATTATAATCAGCGAGGCGCGCGAGCTTGTTAGGAGCGGATATAAAGAGATAACCTTGCTCGGGCAGAATGTCAATTCCTACGGAAACGACCGCGAGGGCGAGATGAATTTTGCATCTCTTCTGCGCGAGATAAATAATATCGACGGCGATTTTATTATACGTTTCATGACCTCGCACCCGAAGGACTGCACGCATGAGCTGCTTGACACCATGGCTCAGTGCGAAAAGGTTGCGAAGCATCTGCATCTTCCCGTCCAGTGCGGAAACGACAGAGTGCTAAAAGCGATGAACCGCGGATATACGGCCGAAAAGTATCTCTCCCTGCTTGAATATGCCCGCAGCGTCATGCCGGAGCTTTCGGTGACGAGCGATATAATTGTCGGATTCCCCGGCGAGACTTACGAAGAGTTTCTCGACACTGTGAAGCTTATTGAAAAAGCGCAGTACACGTCGCTTTATACTTTTATTTTCTCACCCCGCGAGGGCACCCGTGCCGCAAAGATGGACGACCCCGTTTCGAGAGAAGAAAAGGGAAAATGGTTCTCAGAGCTTTGTGCCGCGCAGGAAAAAATCGCGGCGGTGCGAACTTCTGCGATGGTTGGCAGGGAATACCGCGTTCTCTGCGAATCAAAAGCCAAGAAGGACGGCTATATATCGGGCAGAACGCAGGGGAATATAATAATTGAGTTTCCGGCGGACGAGTCGGTTATAGGCTCATTCAGAACCGTCAGAGTGACCGAAGCTCTGATATGGATGCTCAAAGGCGAACTCGCCGATTAAAAATGCTATATCTCCGCTTTGCGGATAATGATATAAGATAAATTTCAAGGAGTACAGTTATGGACATCATCAAACTTACAAGAGAACTCGGCGCAGCTATCCAGCAGGATGACAGATACGCAAAGTTCCAGGCAGCTCAGAAGGCAAATGAAGAGGACAAGGATCTCAACGACCTCATGGGCAAGATCCAGCTCGTTCATATGTCTTATCAGCATGAGGCGAGCAAGGAAGACGCCAACGAGCAGAAGCTTGCTGCATACGAGACCGAGTTCAACGATCTCTACAAGAAGGTCATGGAGAACGAGCATATGCGCGACTACGAAGTTGCAAGAGCCGAGATAGATGAAATGATGCATTATATCACCGGCATCCTCGCTCTTTGCATCCAGGGCGAAGATCCCGCAACCTGCGAGCCTGAAGAAGAGCACCATCACTGCGGCGGAGACTGCTCCGGCTGCTCGGGCTGCTGATTATTGCATATCCTGCTCCGCGGGCAACTCCCGCGGAGCTGAAAGCTTTTTATTTTGCGGCACAGCCGCTGAGAGGACGGTATCGGAATGGCAGAGCTTTCTCCGATGATGAAACAGTATTTTGAAACCAAAAAGAAATATCCCGATACGATACTGATGTTCAGACTCGGTGATTTCTATGAGATGTTCTTTGACGATGCGGTAACTGCATCGCGCGAACTCGAACTTGTGCTGACAGGCAGAGCCTGCGGGCAGGAGGAGCGTGCCCCGATGTGCGGAGTGCCGTTTCACAGCGCGGACAGCTACATGGCGCGCCTTGTTGCAAAGGGTTACAAAGTCGCCATATGCGAGCAGATGGAGGATCCCGCACTCGCAAAGGGCCTTGTCAAGCGCGAAGTCGTCAGAGTTCTGACCCCCGGTACGGTCATTGAAAACAGCATGCTCAACGAGGGCAGAAACAATTTCCTCGCGAGCGTGTATTTTGCGGGCGAGTCGGCGGGTGTCTGCTTTGTAGATGTCTCGACGGGTTCCGTCAACCTGACCGAGCTTGCCGCTCCCGCGCTTCCCGATAAGATAATCAACGAGATAGGCAGATTTATGCCCAGCGAGATAGTTTTCAACTCCGCATCTTCCTCTCTTACCAAGGTGTTCTCGTTCATTTCAAACAAGACCGAAGCTCTTGCACAGGAGCTCGGCGACAATTATTTCGACCCGCAGTCAAGTGCCGAAATAATACTCAGACATTTCAAAAAAGACAATCTCTCCGAGCTTGAACTCAACGAGACGGGCGCGGCGGTTCCGGCACTCGGAGCGGCGCTCAAATATCTTACCGAAGTTCAGCGCAACGATCTCGATAACATATCTTCGATATCGTTCTATTCTGAACTCAATTTCATGCGCCTCGATGTTGCGGCTCTGCGCAACCTCGAAATAGTCGAGACTCTCAGAAACCGCGAAAAACGCGGCTCTCTGCTCTGGGTGCTCGATAAAACCCGCACGCCGATGGGCAAGCGAATGATTCGCGCGTGGCTCGAACGCCCGCTGCTCAGCATGGCACGCATAACAAAGCGCCATAACGCCGTGGCAGAGCTTGTCTCTCAGCCTATGGAGAGGCAGGAGCTCAGCGAAAGTATGTCGGGCATACATGATCTCGAGCGCCTTATAACAAGAATATCGTTCGGTACCGCCGGCGCAAAAGACCTGCGTGCGCTCGCGCTCGCGGCGTCGTGCTTGCCGGAGCTCAAAGAAAAAGTCTCGGCGCTCTCGTCCTCTCTGATGCAGGAGTGTGCCGAAAATATGGACACGCTTTCCGATATCTATGAGCTGATAGATGCCGCGATAGTTGAAGAGCCGCCGTTTTCCGTTCGCGAGGGCGGCATGATAAAGGACGGCTTCCATCCGGAACTTGATTCCCTGCGCGATATAGTTTTAAACGGCAAGGATTATATCGCCGCCATTCAGCAGCAGGAGCAGGAAAAGACCGGAATAGCGAAACTTAAAATAGGATATAACAGGGTATTCGGCTACTACATAGAAGTGCCCAACGCTTACAAAGAGCTTGTACCCGATGAATATATAAGAAAACAGACTCTTGCAAACTGTGAGAGATTCATTACTCAGGAGTTAAAGGATCTTGAGGCGAAAGTTCTCGGAGCGCAGGACAGAATAGTCAAGCTCGAATACGAGATTTTCGACGATATCAGAAAACGCACCGGCGCAGAGCTTGCCAGAGTTCAGCGTACCGCTGCGGCAGTGGCGCAGCTCGATGTCCTCTGTTCATTTGCTCAGGCTGCGCTCGAAAATAACTATGTCTGCCCTCAGATGTCCGCAGAGCCGGTTATAAAGATAAACGAAGGACGCCATCCCGTTGTTGAAAAAATGCTCAACGGCGAACCGTTTGTCCCGAATGATACTATTCTCGACTGTGCCGACGACCGTTGTGCGATAATAACCGGTCCCAATATGGCAGGTAAGTCCACATATATGCGTCAGGTCGCACTCGTCTGCGTCATGGCGCAGGCAGGAAGCTTTGTTCCCGCCGCGAGCGCGGAGCTCGGAATAGTTGACAGCGTGTTTACTCGAATCGGCGCATCCGACGACCTTTCAGCCGGACAGTCGACGTTTATGGTCGAGATGAGCGAGGTTGCATCGATACTCAATAACGCAACTTCGAGAAGCCTTATAATTTTTGACGAGATAGGAAGAGGCACTTCCACTTTCGACGGCATGAGTATTGCACGAGCCGTGCTAGAATATGCCGCGGACAAAAAGCGCATCGGTGCAAAGACCCTTTTCGCAACACATTATCATGAGTTGACTGAGCTCGAGGGTCAGATAGACGGTGTCAAGAACTACAATATAGCCGTCAAAAAACGCGGCGATGATATAACCTTCCTGCGCCGCATAGTGCGCGGCGGAGCGGACGGAAGCTACGGAATCGAGGTCGCGAAGCTCGCCGGAGTTCCGAAGCCGGTCGTTGAGAGGGCGAAAAAAGTTCTCAAAGAACTCGAAGAGAGCGGACTCGTGCTCGTTCGCGACCGTGAACCGAGCACAGCTGTTGAACCCGACGCCGGGCAGATTTCGTTCGGTCAAAACAGTTCAAATGAGATAGTCGAAAAACTTAAAGTACTCGATGTCAACACGCTGACGCCGATAGAGGCAATGGGCGTGCTCTATGAGCTGACAAAGAGCGCAAAAGAAATATAACAGGAGGAAACCATGCCGAAGATAAAAGTCCTGCCAAAAGAAATAGCGGAGCTTATTGCCGCAGGCGAAGTTGTCGAAAGACCCGCGTCTGTTATAAAAGAGCTTATGGAGAACGCAATAGATGCGGGCTCTTCTTCGGTCACGGTTGAAATAAAAAACGGCGGAATAACTTATATCCGCGTAACTGACAATGGGTGTGGAATAAGTCGTGATGATATACACACCGCGTTTATCAGCCACGCCACAAGCAAGATAAGCACGCGCGACGATCTCTATGCCATAGGTACTCTCGGATTCAGAGGCGAAGCGCTCGCGTCTATAGCCGCGGTTTCAAATGTCGAAGTGCTCACAAGAACGCCCGAAGAAGAGACCGGGACGCGCTATTGCATCAGTGCGGGCGAAGAGACGCTTGTCGATGATGCAGGATGCCCGCTCGGTACGACAATAGTTGTCCGTGATCTTTTCTTCAACACTCCCGCGAGAATGAAGTTCCTCAAAAAAGATGTGTCCGAGGCTAACGCGGTCGCAAGCATAGTTGATAAAATCGCGCTCTCAAACCCGGATGTTTCGATAAGATTTATAAGAGAGGGCAAGAATACACTGTTCACCTCCGGCAGCGGAGATCTCAAAACCACGGCATATGAGATATTCGGCAAGGATTTTTCAGACGGACTTATTGAAGCCGATTACAGCTTTGAATCGGTGCAGATAAGCGGACTCATCTCAAAGCCGACAAAATCGCGTCCGAACCGCAATATGCAGTTCTTCTTCGTCAACGGTAGACTCGTGAAGTCGGGTACGGCCTCGGCGGCGCTGAGCGAAGCATATAAAAATTCAATAATGGTCGGCAAGTTCCCGTACTGCGTGCTCAACATAACAACAGCGCCCGGACTTGTCGATGTAAATGTCCATCCCGCAAAGACGGAAGTCCGCTTTGCAAACGAGCGAACGGTTTTCAGCGCGATATATTATGCCGCAAAAAATGCACTCGAACGCAGAGATGAAGCGCCGAAAGTATCTATTCCGAGGACACCGCAGGCGGAGCTCTTCGAGCCTGCACGCCCAAAGACAGAGCAGATGAGACTGCCGGAAAAGCAGCCTGATTTCTGGAACCGAATGTCATCTTCCGAATACCGTTCGGCGCAGCAGGCGGAAAAGCCGAGATACAGCTATCCGCAGCTGTCTGCACCCGCACCGCGCGAGGATATTGTATCTGTTGCCAGTCCCGATAAAAAGCCTGAAACGGCAGATACAGAGCCGTCGGCCATTCAGCATTTTCTCGATGCACAGAGGGCGAAGAAAGAGGAGACTGCTGTCATTGAGCCGGAAGTGCGCACCGAACCCGAACCGATAGATGAACCTGCTGCGGCTCCGAAAGAAAAAATAGATGAAGCAGTTCAGACTGTCGATGCAGCAGTAGAGAATAAATTTGAAGATAAACCGGAAGAGCCTCCCGTGATCGTTATCGGTGAGGCGTTCAGAACATATATAATCGTTCAGCAGGGGGAGAGTATCTTTCTTGTTGACAAGCACGCTGCACATGAGAGAATGTTGTTTAACGAGCTTGTTAAAAATGACACCAAGCGTTCCACTCAGATGCTTTTGACCCCGATAACCGTAACGCTTAGCAAAGAGGAATATTCCGCGGTGCTCGATAATCTCGATATGCTTATGCAGGCGGGATTTGCGGTTGAAGACTTCGGATATTCCGTTGTTATAGTCCGTGAGTGCCCGATGGAGATATCTGCCGATGAAGTCCCCGATGTTGTCGCGGAGCTTGCCGGATATCTTGTTGAAAACAGGCAGAAGCTTATATCCGAAAAGAAAGAGTGGCTGTTTAGCCTCATGGCGTGCAAGGCGGCAATAAAGGGCGGAATGTACACCACGGAATACGAACGGGAGCTATTTATAAAGCGCCTGTTCGCGAGCCCTGAGATAAGATACTGTCCGCACGGTAGACCCGTCATGATCGAGATAACCAGGCGTGAATTGGAGAAGAACTTTGGACGAGCGTAAGAAAATAAAAATAGCCGCTGTCGTCGGCCCAACAGCGTCAGGCAAGACAAAGCTTGCGGTGGATATCTGCCGCGCACTCAACGGCGAAGCTGTTTCCTGCGATTCGATGCAGATATATAAATATATGGATATCGCCACTGCTAAGCCAACGGCTCAGGAGATGTGTGGGATACCGCATCATATGCTTGATTTTCTCGAACCCGGCGAAAAATACAGCGTCGCTGCTTACTGCACTGAAGCGGGAAAGTGTATATACGATATATCAGGCAGGGGAAAGCTGCCCGTGCTTGTCGGTGGAACAGGACTCTACTATTCATCACTCATCGATAATATTTCATTTGCCGACGAGGACGACGATGCTTCAATACGCAGCGTGCTTGAACGCCGCGCGGAGAGCGAAGGCATTGAAACACTCCACAGGGAACTCTCGGCTATTGACCCTGAAACTGCCGCGCAGCTTCACCTCAACAATCGCGGACGGATTATAAGAGCGCTCGAGGTCTATTATAAGACCGGAGTAACAATGAGCGAGCAACAGCGCAGGTCAAGGCTTGCCGAGCCTAAATATGACTGCACAGCGATATGTCTCGATGTGCGCGACAGACAGTTTTTATATGACAGAATCGACCGCAGAGTCGATATAATGATCGAAAACGGTCTTATCGAAGAGGCGAGACGCTTTCTCTCCGGCGAACTCGGCAAAACATCAGGACAGGCTATCGGCTATAAAGAGCTGCAGCCATATTTCAGCGGAGAAATATCACTCGATGATGCAATAGATAATCTCAAACGCTCCACGCGCCGTTACGCCAAACGGCAGTTGACATGGTTCAGGCGCGACGAGCGAATAATTCATCTGTATATAGACGAGATGCCATACGACGAATTGCTAAAGACAGCAGTCGGGATAATAGAAAGGGGGATCGCAGAATGAAGAAAGTTAAAGTGAGCAAAAAAGGCGTAAGAAAAATAGTCGCTGCCGTTGCTGCGCTTCTGGCCGTGGTAGTGTTATGCTACGAGATAGGCAACTTCAACTCTTCAAATGTGAAAACCCAACCTGCTGCCGCTACAACATACCGAAACAGCATAACCGTCAAGATGTTTGCCGTGCGCGATGAGTCACTTATAAACGGCTCTTCTTCGCTGACCTATGTTCCACTTTTGCAGGACGGCGAGCGCGTCGCGGGCGGACAGGCTATTGCGGCGCAGTTCGGCAAAGCTGATTCAGCCTCGGCATATGTCGACCTTGAAAACCTCAAAAGCGAACTTGAACGGTATGAAAACTTAAACAATCAACAGAATCTTACCGAGCTTGATATCTCAAAGATAAATCTTCAGGCGGATTCCTATTTTTACGAGATGCTTGACGATGTGCGGTCGGATAAAATCTCGGCACTTGAAGGCAGTGCGGAAAACTTCAGCGACAAGATGACTGCAAAGCAGATACTTATAAACGGCAATATAGATTTTTCGGAGAAGATAGCCTCGCTCAAATCTGAAATAGCTTCTCTTTCGGCGAAAGTCGGAACTGTCGATTATCTCAAGGCTGACGATACCGGCTATTATGTCTCGTCTGCAGACGGATATGAGAATACGCTGAGCTTTTCGGATATCAAAAATCTCAGCAGCGATAAAATAAAGGCGGCACTGTCCGCTTCTCCTGCCGCGATGTCTGCTAATATAAAGGGCAAGCTTATCCGCGGATATACATGGTACTTTGTAGGCGTAGTCAACAAGTCCGACGCCACGAAGCTCAATGATGGAGACAGCGTTACGCTCAGATGCGACAATATGTCGCGTGACGGCATAAATGCCACGGTTTATTACAGAGGTCCGATAAACACAGATGAGACCGTCCTGATTCTTTCATCGAAGATAATGGATTCGGACATAGCGCGTCTGAGAACGGAAGATGTCGAAATAGTGATAAACGAGACCGACGGAATAAGAATAAACAAGTCCGCAGTCAGAGTTGTCAACGGAGTTCAGGGCGTGTATGTGCTTACCGGCAATATCGTCCGCTTCAAGAAGCTCGATGTAATATATACAGGCGATGACTATGTAGTCTCAAAGATGATAAAAGAGGATACATACGATGAAAATAAAGTGCCGTATCTGAAAATTTACGATGCGGTAATATTGGAAGGAAAGGATCTTAAAGATGGAAAACTTATCAGTTACTGATGCGCGTCTGAGGCTCCTTGAGGACAACCTGAAAAAGGTTCGCGACGAGATAGCCGAAACCGCGTTGAAGAGCGGCAGAGACCCGCGGGAAGTGAAGCTCATGGCGGTGACAAAGACTGTTTCTGTCGAGCTTATAAATCATGCTATTGCCTGCGGAGCCGATCTCATCGGCGAAAACAAGGTTCAGGAAGTCCTGCTCAAGCGCCCTGAACTTAATCTTGAGCACTGCAAGCTCCATCTCATCGGTCATCTTCAGAGCAATAAGATAAAAAAGATAGTCGGTCAGGTCGACATGATTCAGAGCGTTGATTCGTTCGAGACCGCTCAGCAGATAAGCCGCCGCTCGGGAGAGCAGGGGATAACGACTGATATATTGCTCGAAGTCAACATCGGTGAGGATGAAAACAAATTCGGATATTCCGCAGACGAAGTTGCGGATCAGCTCGGAAAAATATCGGAACTCCGGTTTGTCAAAGTCAAAGGTATGATGACAGTGGCGCCGAATTTTAAAGATTCTGTGAAAAATCAGTGCGTTTTTGATAATATGCACAAACTGTTTATTGACATCGGCGCCAAAAAAATGGATAATATAGATATGGACATTCTGTCTATGGGTATGTCCGGCGATTTCAAAGAGGCAATAGCGGCGGGCTCAACGCTTGTGCGTATAGGCTCGGCGATATTCGGAGACAGGCAATATTGATTTCTTTATAAATACGGGAGGAAAATATCATGGGAATCTTTGACAAGGTAAAAAACTTCATTGACAATTCTGACGAGGACACTATCGACGAGGATATCGAAAACGTTTACGATGACTCGGCAGACGACACTTATTCGTCCGACAGCACAGAGTCCTCTAAGTCGTTCAGCGATTTCAGCGCTTCTTCGAGACCGTCGTCGATTTCTTCGACCCCCAATATAGTTGATCTGCGCTCTTCGAGCCGCACTCCTGTTGTGCTCAAGAAGCTTGACAGATATCTTGATGTTCAGAGCGTTGCGGATGTGCTCAACGAGAAGAGAATAGTTATTCTTAATCTTGAGACCTGCCCCGCAGACGATTCAAGACGCATTATCGATTTCCTTTCCGGCGTTGCATATGCAAATTCCGGAGATATCAAGAAAGTTGCCGGCAAGGCTTATATCATCACCCCCGACAGCGTTCCGCTTTCAGGTGATGTGCTCGAGGATATCGAGAGCATGAGCGAAGGCTATTTTGATTGATATTTATTTCCCATTTAAGAGGTGTAGATAATGCTTAAACCCGAACAGATCAGATCGCATCGTTTTATTTCAGCGGGTCGCGGGACTTATGAAGCCAGCGATGTTGATGCGTTCTTGAGAGAAGTATCCGCATCTTATGAGCAGGTGTTCAGAGAAAACGGAGATCTCGTGAATAAAATAAGCCTTCTTGCCGAGAGAGTTTCGCAGTATAAGAAGGACGAGGACAATATCAGACGCGCCCTGCTTACAGCAGAACGCATGGCGGACAAGATTCAGCGTGATTCTCGGCAGAGCGCGCAGGAACAGCTTGACTCTGCAGAAAAGAAAGCGCAGGAGCTGGTTGCATCGGCACAGAACAGAGCCGATGTTTTGGAGACCGCTGCGTCTGTAAAGGCTTCTCAGCTTACAGAGGAATCCAAGCGCAACGCCACCGAGCGTATAACTTCTGCGGAGCGCACTGCTTCTGCTATGATAAGCAATGCGGAGGCAAAGGCTAACGAAATAATCGAAAGTGCCAAGAAGAATGCACAGCTTGAGCTCGACAGAATAAATACGGATATCCGCGTGAATTCCGCTACACTCGAGAAGCTTGAGAGCGAAGTTTCAGCGTTCCGCAATTTTATTCTTGACGCTTATCAAAAGCATATCAATCTTGTCTCTTCGCTTCCTCAAAAGCAGGAGATGCCGATAATACCGACGATAAATACCGACGAGTATGTCTCCGGAAATTCAGCTCCCGTTGAAGATGATGCAGATGCAGATAATGATGTTGTCATTGATGAACCTGAAAAATCCGAAGAAGCTGAGTCCGAAGAGTCTGAAAAAGATGAAGCTCCGGCAGAAGCTGTTGAATCGGATGCAAAAGATTCCGCTACCGATGAACTGATTACCGCATTTGCCAACGAGCCCGAGTTCAGCGAAGAGACGGCGACTCCGGATGAGATAGTGGCCAATGATATACTCAAGCAGTCCTTCGGAACCGACGATACATATGATCCCATGGCTGCGGCAGAAGAACCCGCGTCGGATTCCGATGATTTGGATGACGATACCTCCGAGAACGGCTTCGTGATAAATGTCCATGCGATTAAGCACCATATCACTCCCGATGAAATTGAGACTACCGACACGGATGAAGATATGGAGACTCCCGCCAATGTCGACGCTTTTCTGAATGACGATGACGACGATGAGGATGATAATGACAGCCATACTCATCATTCGCGTTTCAGAGGCTTTTCAAAAAATAAGTTTTGAGGTTTTTATGATTCAAGCAATAACTCTTCTGGTGATTGCCGCGCTTGTGGCGATTGACCAGGTCATAAAAATTGCTGTTGTCAATCGCTTTGCGGCGGGCGGCAGCATGGATATTCTCTTCGGTCTTATCCGTATACGCTATGTTGAAAATACCGGCGCGGCGTTCAGCTCGATGCAGAATCAGACGGTTTTTCTGACGATTTTTACGGCTGTTGTTATAGTCATGTTCATTTTCCTGCTCATGACTAAAAAAATAAAGCCCGGCTTTATTTACTGGTGCGTTGCCGTTGTTATAGCCGGCGGAGCAGGCAACTTCGTTGACCGCGTAGCAAGAGGTTTTGTTGTCGATTATATCGAGCCTACATTTGTTAATTTTGCGGTTTTCAACTTTGCCGATTGCTGTGTTACCGTCGGAGCTGCGCTGCTTATTATCAAGACGGTATATGATTTGATAAGAGAGAACAAAAAATATCTGTCAGATGACGACAAGAAAGCCGAAAACGGCGGAGATGAAAAAAATGTCTGAGCTTTTGCCGGACGGTTATTCGCTGAGCTTTTCAGTTGATTCCGAAACAGCCGATCAGCGCATAGACCGCACGGTCGCCGATGCTTTTCCGGAGCTTTCCCGTTCGCGCATCCAGCATATGGCTGAAAACGGCTGTATAACCGTCAACGGCAAAATTGTCGGCAAGAGCTTCAAGCCGAAAGCGGACGATGAAGTGTCCGTTTATGTCGAGCCTGCTCAGGACGATACGGCTTTACCTGAAAATATTCCGCTCGATATAAGATATGAAGACGACTGTATGCTCGTTGTCAACAAGCCTAAGGGAATGGTTGTCCATCCCGCGCCCGGCAACAGAAGCGGAACGCTCGTCAATGCACTTTTGTATCATTGCGGAAGCAGTCTTTCGGGGATAAACGGCGTTCTGCGTCCGGGTATAGTCCATAGGATAGACAAGGATACAAGCGGTCTTTTGCTTGTTGCCAAAAATGATATGGCTCATGCGTCGCTTGCCCATCAGATAAAGGAACACAGCCTGACGCGCGAATATGCGGCGGTTGTCTACGGAAAACTGCGGGAGCCCGAGGGCATAATAGACGCGCCGATAGGCAGAAACCCTAACGACAGAAAGAAAATGGCAGTGACGGATAAAAATTCCCGTCCTGCAGTCACGCATTATTACACAGTAGAAGAATTTGAAAAGTTTACATTTGTAAGGCTGCGCCTTGAAACGGGTAGAACTCATCAGATAAGAGTCCACATGGCATATATAGGTCACCCGGTGGCAGGAGATGCCGTCTATGGTCCGAAAAATGTCATAACGGAGCTCGGCGGTCAATGTTTGCACGCAAGGCTTCTCGGCTTTGATCATCCTGTGACAGGGGAGAGAATCGAACTTTCCTCTGAGCTGCCTGAATATTTCGAGAACTTTTTAAGAAAAATCAGAAAGTGAGAGATATGAAAACAGATTTTTCCGATTGGTTGATAGTTTCCGATGTTGACGGCACTCTGAATACAAAACTCAGAATGCTGCCCGAACGGAATCTCAAAGCCATTACACATTTTGTTGAAGATCTCGGAGGCAATTTTACTCTTGCTTCCGGAAGAAATATATCTTCGCTCAGAAAGCATTATGAGCGCTTGCCGATAAAATCCACGCCTGCAGTTATCTTAAACGGCGCTGGAATCTATGACTACGAGCACGAAAAAATGCTTTCGTTTCATTCAATTGACGAACGCGGCATAGATATAGTAAGACGAGTGAATGAGCGCTTTCCGCTGATTCAGATTGAGATATGCACAGATAGAGAGATATTTATTCTGAATCCCGGAGTTTTCAGCGGCGCGATGTCGCTGGCGGACGGAATACCGCACCAGAGCTTCAGAAAATTCGAAGATGTCCCGAAGAGCAATTGGGGCAAGGTCATATTTATGGGTCTTCCGCCGATGGTTTCGCGGATGGTTAAGTATCTCAATTCTATAGACCATTCGGGCGTTACATATATGTCGTCCTCGGTAGCGAGCTATGAGATGCTCCTTGAAGGCACAAATAAGGGCACCACGGTGCTTGAAATAGCAGATATGCTTGGTATTCCGCATGAGCATACGGGTGCTATCGGAGACTATTTCAACGACTATGATATGATAAAGAGCGTCGGCGTTCCGGCAGTCTGCGGGCAGGCTCCGCAGGCGATGAAAGATGCTGCAACATTTGTTGCATGTCACTGCAATCACGGTGCCGTTGCCGATTTTCTTGAATATATTGAAAATAATTGCCAATAAATACGGTATTACAGGAGGTGGCTGTTGTGGACACAATTGTCAGCAAACAGTTGAAGATCAAAGCTTGTAAGGTGAGAATGGGTGCAATTGAAGGCGTTTATAATGCAAAGTCCGGTCATCCGGGCGGCTCGCTTTCAATCGCCGATATCCTGACTTACCTCTACTTCCATCGGCTCAACATCGACCCGAAGAATCCGCAGTGGGAAGACAGGGACAGGCTCGTCATGTCGAAAGGTCATGCCGCGCCCGCCTATTATTCCGTACTTGCGCACAGAGGATATTTCCCCGTCGAGGAACTCAAAACACTCAGAAAGAGCGATTCGAGACTTCAGGGTCACCCGAACATGAGAACCGTTCCCGGCGTCGATGCCAGCACCGGTTCGCTCGGTCAGGGAATCTCCGTAGCTGTCGGTATGGCTCTCGGTGCAAAGCTTTCGGGCAAGAGCTTCAGAGTTTATACCATTCTCGGCGACGGCGAGATTCAGGAGGGTCAGGTCTGGGAGGCGGCAATGTATGCCTGCGCTAAGGGCCTCGACAATCTTGTTGCGGTTGTTGATAACAACAATCTTCAGATAGACGGAACGATCGCAGAGGTCAATTCGCCTTATCCGATAGCCGAGAAATTCAAGGCTTTCGGCTGGAATGTTCTTGAGATATATGCGGACAGCTTCGATGAGATGGATGCGGCGTTCAACGCGGCTATCGAATTCAAGGGCAAGCCCACCGCAATAATCGCCAAGAGTGTCAAGGGCAAGGGCGTTTCCTTCATGGAGAATCAGTGCTCGTGGCACGGTAAGGCTCCCAACGAGGAGCAGTACAAAGAGGCTATGGAGGAGCTCAACGCTACTCTCACAAGCCTCGAAGCCAACTAATTTCAGTGAAAGGAATGTCGTGCTATGGCAGAAATTATAAAAGCGGCAACGCGTGACGGTTACGGCAAGGCGCTCGTAGAGCTCGGAGCCATAAATGATAAGCTCGTCGTTCTTGATGCAGACCTTGCAGAGGCGACAAAAACAGCTATGTTCAAAAAGGCGTATCCTGACAGATTTTTTGATTCCGGTATCGCAGAGGGCAACATGATAGGCGTCGCCGGCGGACTCTCGACCATCGGCTACACCGTATTTGCAAGCTCGTTTGCAATGTTCGCCGCGGGTCGTGCTTTTGAACAGATAAGAAACACAATCGGATATCCGCATCTCAATGTCAAGATCGGTGCTACCCATGCGGGTATATCGGTCGGCGAAGACGGCGCGAGCCATCAGTGCTGCGAGGATATTGCCCTTATGCGCACTATTCCCGGCATGGTTATAATCAACCCCGCCGATGATGTCGAAGCAAGAGCAGCTGTATTTGCTGCCGCTGAGTATGAAGGACCCGTATATCTTCGTTTCGGCCGCCTTGCAGTGCCGAGATTCAACGATCCCGATAACTATAAGTTTGAAATAGGCAAGTCGGTTCAGCTCGCAGACGGTAAAGATGTGACTATAATCGCAACCGGTCTTATGGTGAACGAGGCTGTTATGGCAAGAGATATGCTCGAAAAAGAGGGCATTTCTGCAAGAGTCATCAATATGCATACAATAAAGCCTATCGACAGACAGGCGATAATCGATGCCGCAAGAGATACAGGCGCTATTGTTACCGCAGAAGAGCATTCCGTTATCGGCGGACTTGGCGGAGCGGTCAGCGAAGTTGTCTGCGAAACTATACCCGTACCGGTCGTGAAGGTCGGCGTAGAGGATGTTTTCGGACGCTCCGGTCCGGCGGTCGAGCTTCTCCATATCTATGGTCTTGATGCGGAGAACATAGTCAAAAAAGCAAAGCAGGCGCTTGAGCTCAAGGCTGCCCGCTGAAAACAGACCGAAAGGTTTTCAAATGGCTAAAAGCAGATTCAAAAAGAGTACAGTCGCAGTCGCTGCCGCGATCATTGTTGTGTTCGCGGCGGCAGCTACGGCTGCGTTAATTTTTCTGATGTCGGGCAAAAATAAGATACCCGATGCGGACTCTCAGGCAATTGTATATAAGTCAACCGACGGCGGAACTTATCTTTCCGCCTATGGCAAGAAGCGCAAGCTGACGATATCGGACGATTCGTCGGTCTTGCTTACTTCGGACGGCGAGTACCTTATTTATACCACAGCCTCGGCGAAGGTTAGCCGTAAATATGACCTCTATCTGTGCAGTATCAAGAATTCGTCAAACGCCAAAAAAGGTGCAAAGCTTTTAGACTACGGCGTTGAAAAAGAGTTCAGATATAATAACGGAACTTTGTATTATTCGAAGCAGAATCAGGACAACCTCTCTGTTATGACAACTGCATATGATATAAAGAAGAACAAAAAATCAGACATTGATTTTGCAATAAAAGAGCTGTTTTTGCCGGAAAGCGGAGATTCGATTTATTATCTTAAGCAGTTTTCCGATTCACAGTCGCTGTATGTTTATTCATCTTCCGACGGCAGCCGCGAGCTTGTGAAAAACGCCGCAAATATTCATTTTTATGATAATGGTGAGAACTGTGAGATTCTCTTTGAGACCGGGTCTTATAACGAGGGAGAAGCGGAGCTCTTCTCAGTCTCTCCCGGAAAAAATCCGGTTCAGATAGCTACTATGGTCAGCTCCGTTTTATATGATTCGTATTCGCCCGGCGGCAATCTCTATTATTTTGTCAAAAAAGAGTCGCCTGCCGGCTGGCGCGATATTATTGACGACGATATGGCGCAGGATGACGAGCTCATAAAAGAGCCAAACCGCAATGATTACACATTCATCTTCGGCTTCAGTATTCAATATCAGCTCGACATGAGCAAATATAACCGCAAGGTTTCGCGCGACAAAATCCGTCAGGCTCTTGACGAACAGATAAAGGACGATTCCTTCACGCAGGGCTATAATCTCTATGCCAGAACTGCTGACGGGTCAAAGAAAATAGCGGAAAATGTTGTTCCCGATGAAGTATTTGCAGTTTCCGCTTCCGGTGAACCCGCCGCGGTGTTCTATATGACCGAGCTTTCCGACAGCACCGTCAGAATGTCCGATCTCGATTCGCAGCTCGGCTCCTCGTCGGTTGAATCGGTTGTTGAAACTGCTGTGTCGGCGGTCAAAGCCTGTATTAAGAAAACCGGATATTTATATGCTGATACGCATTCCACACAGCCTGTGAAGCTCGATGCGTATAACGGCAAGAAAGCGGAGTTTATAATCTCCGGGGACAAGCTGTTTGTCAAATCCTTTGATGCTTCAAACGACACATTCTCACTGTTCAGGCACACGGTCACAAACGGCGTTGTATCTGCTGCCGAAATGCTTGATACGAGCATAAAGGCTTGCAATATCATCGGCGCAGATGTGTGGTACCGGCGCAGCGTTACCGGGTCTTCGCTCTGCGATTTGTATAAATATTCGGCGGAAAAAGAGAAGATTGACGGCGATGTCGCGTCTTTTGTCGAACTTCCCGATGGAAGCGTTCTTATAGTAAAGAATTTCGTATCTTCTTCGGACGGGGAGATAGCCGATCTTTACTTATACGATGGCAAAAAGACCTCGCTTGTAGCAGAAAAAGCAGAACTCAAAAACATGAAATACTCCGACAAGGGTATATCCTTTATACGCAGCGGCGGAGATTTATGTATATATTCTAAAAATAAGCTTGCTATAATCGACGGCGGCGCGTATAATATTATCGCTTATTAAAAGAAACGAGGGATAAAAGCATGGCAAAAGATGTGCTTTTCAAAACGATGACTTTCGGCGGCTTCAACAAAGAAGATGTCCTTGAATATATTCGTGCTCAGCAGACTCAGCTTACAGATACACAGAGAAAGCTCAAGGAGACCGAAGAGAATGCTGCGGCGGCTTCAAAGCGAACAAGAGAGCTTGAAACTCTTCTTTCGGAGCAGCAGACTCGTGCCGAGGAATATTTTGCGCTGAGTGAGGAATATGCGAAAAAGATATTCGCCCTTGAAGACGAAGTCAATTCCCTCAATGAGAAGCTCAACAGCGTTGAAGTCGGCTGCGAGCGAGCAAAGGATGTGGAGGGGCAGATAGGCGCCCTGGTGCTTGACGCACTGCTCTATTCCGATAAGATAATCCGCAGTGCCAAGGCGTCCGCAAAGGGCATTTCAAATCAAACCAGGCAGACTATCGAAGAGGCGGCGAGCGGAGTTGACGAGATAGGCGAGGATATTTCGCAGATGTCCGATAACTTCGGTGTTGTTGTCGCGTCTCTTGTTTCGAAGATAAATTCGCTCTCAAGCAATCTCAACAGCGTTGCCGATAAACTTGACGTTCAGGATGAAGAAATAGACGAGCATCAGTTCACTTTCGGCGAGAACGGCGAAGTCAAACTGCCGAAGCTTACCGATGAAGATTTCGGAGATCCGACAGAGCCGGAGATAGAAATATCCGATGAAGAGATAAATAATCTTGTCAATGTCCTCAATGCAAGCGGCGGACTGGATCTGAAATTCACTGCGCCTGATGAAAGCTCAGAAAATGTTACCGAGGATATACATAGCGAAGAAGATATTTCCGACGAGCCCGTTAAAGCCGATGAGGCCGAAGAGATATCGGAGCTGACAAAGAAATTTCTCGGAGAAGACTGATGGCTGAATATAAGATAGACACAAGTGAACTTCGTGAATATTGCGGCAGACTTCGCGCAGGGGACAGAGTGCTGCTTTCCGGCACTGTCTATACATCGCGCGATGCGGCGCATAAGCGCATATGCGCATTGCTGGACAGCGGCGAAGAACTTCCATTTGATTTGAAAGACGCGGCAATTTATTATGCCGGACCTACGCCGACGAAGCCCGGCGATGTTATCGGCAGCTGCGGTCCGACTACTTCGAGCCGCATGGATGTTTATGCGCCGAGGTTTCTCGACGAGGGACTTTGCTGCATGATAGGAAAAGGCGGCAGGAGCGAATCGGTTATCGATGCAATAAAGCGCAACAATGCCGTATATCTCTGCGCGATAGGCGGCGCAGGCGCGCTTGCTTCAAAGTGCATAACAAAATGCGAGGAGATAGCGTTTTTTGACCTCGGGTGCGAGAGTGTCAAGCATCTGGAATTCAAAGATTTTCCGCTGACCGTCGGCATTGATTCGTACGGCGGAACAATGTTTGAAAAATAAATTCAGAAAAACTATTGACAAACTGACTTTTCGGTTATATACTTTGTAAAAACTGAATCTTGCCCATAAAGGCGATGACGGAGAAAGATTCCGGATAAGTACTGCAGAGAGTCCGTGATTGGTGAAAACGGATGTATGAACCGGATAATCGAATCACTCCTGAGCAGAGACCTGAAAGTTTCGAGCGAGTAGGCGTTTCCGTAAGACTGCGTTAAAGTCAAGAGCTTATTGGAGCTTGAGGGTGCTGTAATGTAAAAAAGCACTGAATTTGGGTGGTACCGCGGTTAACAGCCGCCCCAGACATTTTGTTTGGGGCGGTTTTTTTATATTATATTTTTATCGAGAAGGAGAGTTTAATTATGGAAATTATCATCACTGAGATCGCACAGCGAATACGCGACCTGCGCGAGATCATGGGCTACAGCGTGGAAGAGATGGCTCAGGCCGTCGACTGCACTCCGGAAGAATATATTGCCGCCGAAAATGGCGAAGTCGATTTTTCTTTCACATTTATTTACAAATGCGCCGAGAAGTTCGATGTTGATATGATAGAACTGCTGACCGGTGATAACCCGAGACTTTCATTCTATTCAATAGTCCGCAAGGGCGAGGGACTGCCGATGAAGCGCCGCACGGGATTCAACTATTCCCACCTCGGCTATCGCTTCAAGGACAAATATTGCGAGCCCTTCCTTGTAACCGCGCCGTATTCGGACGAGGATCAGGATAAGCCCATAACCCTCTCGACCCATGAGGGACAGGAATTTGATTATATTATCAGCGGCAGCCTCAAGGTAGCATTCGAGGATCATGTTGAGATACTCAACGCCGGTGATGCCGTACTTTATAATTCCGCTCACGGTCACGGAATGATTGCGACCGGCGGCGAGGACTGCGTTTTTCTTGCAATAATCCTCAAGAAAACGGAGAAGAAATAAAATCATTATTCAACAACTCAACGAAGGGACTTTTAACATATGCTTGATTTAAATAAAAACTTTGTGGATGAGGTATATGACGAAAACGGACATGTAGTTGATTATACCCTCAAATGCCCTGAAAATTTCAATTTCGCTTATGATGTTGTCGATGCCATCGCGGCTACCGAGCCGGACAAGCGTGCGCTTCTCTGGTGCAATCCTGCGGGCGAAGAGAGAATATTCACTTATGGCGACCTGAAATATTACAGCGACAAGACTGCAAATATGCTGCGCGAAAAGGGCATCAAGAAGGGTGACATGGTCATGGTCATCCTCAAGCGCCACTATCAGTTCTGGTTCACCATTCTCGCTCTGCACAAGCTCGGCGCGGTTATTATCCCCGCAACATTCATGCTGCAGAAGCATGATATCGTCTACAGAGCGAACGCCGCTACAATAAAGGCGGTTGTTTGCACAGGCGACGGCGACATTGCCGAGCAGGTCGATGAGGCTCTGCCGGAGTGTCCCTCGATAGAGACGAGAATCATCGTCAACGGCAAGCGCGACGGCTGGGACGACTTTATGACCGACATGGAAAAAGCCGATTCGCATCTCGAAAGAGTTGACACGAAATATTATGAGCCCATGATAGTCTATTTCTCGTCCGGCACCACCGGTAACCCGAAGATGGCGATGCACGCGCATACATATGCCCTCGCGCATCTGACTACCGCCAAATACTGGCACGATGTCACCGCCGACAGCGTCCATCTGACAATAGCCGATACCGGCTGGGGCAAAGCGGTCTGGGGCAAACTTTACGGCGAGATGTTCATGGAGAGCTGCGTTTTTGTCTATGACTATGACAAGTTCCACGCATCTGAGATTCTTTCGATACTTGAAAAGTACAAAATCACCAGCCTCTGCTGCCCGCCCACGATGTTCAGATTTATGCTCCAGGAGGATGTATCTTCCTATGATCTGAGCTCGCTGAAATACTGCACCATCGCAGGCGAAGCCCTCAACCCCGATGTTTTCAACAAGTGGTATGAGGAGACGGGGATAAAGCTCATGGAGGGCTTCGGTCAGACGGAGACCACCTTGCTTATTGCAAACCGCGTCGGCATGGAGCCGAAGCCGGGCTCTATGGGTAAGCCTATGCCGCACTACGATGTTGATATCGTTGACGAAGACGGCAGACCGGTACCTCCCGGAGTCACCGGCGAAATAGTTGTTCATACCGAACCCAAGGTTCCTTTCGGCCTGTTCAAGGGCTATTACCGCGACGAGAAGAAGACTGCCGAGGCGTGGCATGACGGACTCTATCATACCGGCGACACCGCGTGGAAAGACGAGGACGGCTATTACTGGTATGTCGGCAGAACCGATGATGTCATAAAGTCCTCCGGATACCGAATCGGACCGTTTGAGATAGAGAGCGTGCTTACAGAGCATCCGTCGGTTCTTGAGTGCGCCGTAACCGGGCTTCCCGACCCGATAAGAGGCAATGTCGTCAAGGCAACCATCGTCCTCAAACCCGGATTTGAGGGCTCCGAGGAGCTGAAAAAAGAGCTTCAGACATATGTCAAGAAAGAGACCGCGCCCTATAAATATCCCAGAGTCATCGAGTTTGTCGATTCTCTTCCCAAGACCGTCAACGGCAAGATCAGACGCACTGAGATAAGAGCGAACGATCTGAGAAAATTAAAGTGATTTGCTGATTTCCATTCGGCGTATAACGCCGCAGGCGATGCGGCTGCCGAATGTATCGGTTGAAGTGAAAGTGTCGGGGGAACTGTGAACTATCACGGTTCTCCCTTCTACTTGTCGGGGGATAAAGCGGTCGGTGTAGGTCGTCATATATGCGTAGCCGTTGTTCGAGAAAATACTCGGCAGGTCGCCCATATGCCCGGGATGATTCTGCGTGTTTTTTATATTTGTCTCGTGCCGCTCGGGCGATACTTCAAGCTCGACATCCGTGTTTTTCAAATGCATTCCGGCGCTTGTGAATGCCTCGGGCTCGCACACTGCGCCCTCGTGGATATGAACCGCGAACGGCTCGTTTCTTGTCGGCATACCAGTGAGCTCTATTTCGACCATTGTTCCGTCGAGCCAGGGATAAAATCTCGCCGTGCCGGACATATCCGGAACGCTGCTGTTTCCCTTTATATCTGCCTGAAAATAGTAATAATCCGACAGCGTGTCGGAAGCTTTGTTAAACATTTTGTTTCCTCCTGCGGGTATATTTGCTCCGAGAAGAAGCGCTATATTATATGAAAAATCACCCCTCAGCGTTAATGTCGAGAGGTGATTTGACTATTTTTAGAAGATAATATCGCGAAGTTCGAAAATTCTATTTGCAAAGAAGAGATATATTTTCTGAAGCAGGCTGTCTTTGTATTCTGTTTTTGACGGCGCGGATTTTGTCAGCTCATAGGAGTCGAATATTTCGTTCGTGTCGCTCCGCAGAGCCTTTATCGAAATCCTGCCCTCGGAGAAGTTCAGTAGAACATATGTCGGCGTGCGAAGCTGAATGCATTTTTCTGCGTACCACGGAGTTTTGTCGGGCTGACCGTCATAGTTGCAGCCGGAAGCAGTATTCGCTTCAAGATAGAGCGTTCCGCCGCTTTTGACTTTTTCGTTGCCGCGCATGAGTGCGGAACGGGTGTATATATGGTCGTGTCCGCTCAACACAAGATCGATGTCATATTTATCGAACATCTTTGAAAACAGCGGACGATAGAAATTATCCTCTTCCTTGCGGCTGTAGATGCTGTAGTGCATAACAACTACGCGCCACAGGGCATCGGGATAAAAATTCATAGCTTCTTTTATCAGTTCTTCATGGTCATAGGTCAGCACATTGTTTGAGTTGAGCACGATGAACAGTGCTTCACCGCGCTTGAAATAATAGCCTTTGCCCGCCGGACACTGAAGAAGCTCGCGGTCGAATCTGTTCGGATTGTTGCTCCTTATTGAATAGAGCGGATAGTAGAAATCGTGGTTGCCTATGGCTGTAGCCACCGGGATGGAGCGCATCAGCTCGGGGTTATAGAAAAGGTTGTATTGTGCTTGAGTTATGCCTGTTTCGACCTGATCTCCTGCGGAGATTATGAGCGAGATATCCGGCTCATATTTTACCGCCGCTTCAAGCGTATTGTTCCAGCCGAGAGAGTCATGCTTGAGGACTTCGTCGAGCTTTCTGTCGCCCGAACGGCCTATCTGCGTGTCGGAGACAAAGAGAACATTGTATTCTTTGTCGCTGCCGGTGTTGAACGAATATGTTTTCGACCATTTGCCATTCTCGGCAACTCTGTAATAGTAAGTGGTGTTGCTCTTGAGATTTTCTGCGGTCACATCGTTCTTCCATCCGTAGAGAGCGGTGTGTGTGCGTTCGACTTTTAAGAACTTTCCGTTTTTCATCGAACTGTCCGTTGAAATTTCAAACATTACCACGCAGTCCTTGGTCGGTGAGAGCCATGTGAAATTCATACTCGACGGATCGCTCCCGGGAGACATGGAAACCGCCGAAGCGTCATTTTTGAGCCTGTCCCAGTTTTCATCCCATTCCTCGGCCGTTGCCGCAAACGAGCAGGGGAGAAAAACCGAGCAGAAAAGGAGTATCGCCAACAGAACAGAGAGTATGCGCGTTGACCTCTGTTTCATATAATCACCTTTCTTATAAAAGTTATGTTCAAATTTCGCCCATAAAATCAGCTCGTATATGGGCAAAACAAAGATTTTTTGCAGGATGTAGATTTTTGACTTGCAAATTCGGGCGGAATATAATAGAATATACAAGATCTTTGTTTACGGAGGAATCAACATGACTTTTGAATCAATGCCCAAAAAGGAGCTCGAAGGACTCCACTCTCAGCTCCTTGAAAAATACAACAGCTTCAAAGCGAAGAATCTCAAGCTTGATATGTCCAGAGGCAAGCCCTGCACCCAGCAGCTCGACCTTTCTATGGATATGCTCAAGATAAACGATGTTAAATCTTCAACCGGACTTGAGTGCAGAAACTACGGAATTCTCGACGGTATCCCCGAGTGCAAGGCAATTTTCTCCGAGATGCTTGAAGTCGCGGAGAAGAATGTCATAGTCATGGGCAACTCGAGTCTCAATGTCATGTTTGATTTTATCGCGCAGTGCATGACCCACGGCGCAGGCGACAAACCCTGGATGCAGCAGGGGAAGATAAAGTTTTTATGCCCCGTTCCCGGATATGACAGACACTTCGGCATCTGCGAATATTTCGGTATTGAGATGATAAACGTCCCGCTTGTCAAGGGCGGCCCCGATATGGAGCTTGTCGAAGAGCTTATAAAAGACAGCAGCGTAAAGGGTATGTTCTGCGTGCCTAAATACGCTAACCCCGACGGATCAACATATTCCGACGAAACAGTCCGCCGTATAGCGGCTCTCAAGCCCGCCGCGAACGATTTCAGAATAATCTGGGATAACGCTTATATCGTCCATGACCTCAGAGAGACTCCCGACAAGCTTCTCAATATTTTCCCTGAGTGCGAGAAGAACTCGACTGAAGATATGGTTATAGAGGTCGTTTCAACCTCGAAAGTCACATTCAGCGGCGCGGGCATTGCCGCACTTGCCGCCTCCGACAAGAATGTTGCAATGATAAAGAACCGCATGAAGACGCAGACCATAGGCTATGATAAAATAAACCAGCTGCGCCATGCAAAGTTCCTTAAAAATATGGACGGCGTCAGAGCACACATGAAGAAGCACGCCGCTATAATCGCGCCCAAGTTTGATGTTGTTCTCAAGGCGTTCAACGCTGAGCTCGGCGGCAAGGGTATCGCCGAATGGACCAACCCGAACGGCGGATATTTCATCAGCCTGAATGTTCTGAACGGCTGCGCTAAGCGCACAGTCGAGCTCTGCAAAGAGGCGGGCGTGGTGCTCACCCCTGCGGGTGCTACCTATCCTTACGGCAAAGACCCCGATGATTCAAACATCCGTATTGCGCCTACTTTCCCGCCGGTTGAAGAGCTTGAGCTCGCCGTTGATCTGCTCTGCACAAGCGTTCAGCTTGCAGCGGCAGAAAAGCTTCTTGCAGAATAAATTGATAGAAAGAGCTGTCTTTTGACGGCTCTTTTTTATTTTATGAGGCGTTTATACTCAGGCTCGTCTTTCCAGACATATCTGTCCTCCGCAATTTCGATAAGGCGCTCCGTAACAAGTCTGTTCTTTATGTCGTCGCCGTCGATGATATAGACCCCGAGAGCTTTTGCCTTGTTGTATATAGGCATGTCTTTATCTATCTCGTGAGTGCAGGCAAAAACCGCGTGCCCCTCTCCGCCGCTCATGCGCATAGCCTGCGGGTATATCTCATCTATGTGCTTCATATCCGGCGCGCAGGTCTTGCAGGATATAAACAGCGGCTTGATACCGTTTATGGCGATAACGTCGATCTCGTTGCTTGCCGGTCTGTATATCGTTGATCTGTCGTGCCTTATCCGGCTGTATTCCCAGTTATATTTGACGCGCGAGCGTACACTGCTGAATTTGCCCGTGGTGACGGCGCAGAGATGAATAAACAGCTCAAGAAACGCGCCGACATCGGTCAGATAGTGGCGAAAATTTTTGTCGCAGTAGTAAAATGTGCATTCGCCGTTTTCGTGATATTTTAATTCCGTTATGCCGCCGCAGCGGTCGAGCGCACGAAGTATATCGTCGTTTCTGAAAATCTGCTTGCCGTTGACACTGATGTGCTCGGGCGCGCGGACTTTCAGAGGCATATTTCCGTTCGGTTCGCAGGCGGGACTCACTCTCTGCAAAAACTGAACATGCGGCACCCAGGAGCCGATGTTTTCAAGATAGATGTTCCAGACATCAAGCACCTTTGACCAGAAAGCGCCGAAGTCGTCTCTGTGTTCGCTGAAATCTTCGCTTTCGATAACCTTGCCGCCGCTGACATTGAAAAAGTCTTCGCAGTCAAGCAGACCGAAGATATTGGCTCTCATAGCGTGCTCGTATTTGCTTATATTTGCGTATTTCTTTGTTCTTCTGTTGTATGCGATAAGCGGCACTCCGAGCTTCACAGCCGCCATTCCTGCCGCGAGCAGAGCAATATCCTTGCCGCCGGTAACATCGACAACGCAGTCAGGATTTTCGGATATTATTTTTGCGAGCGTGTCGTTGACCTCATCGATGTTTTCCATATCGGCACTTATATATTCTATCTCCGGGCTTTCGCCGCGGCTCTTGAAAAAGCGGTTGTAGTCGCCGCGGCTCTCTTCGACCTGCAACGGGTCTGCACCGAAAAATATAAGCTTTTCGGGCTTGAATGCAACGGAGGCGAGCACATTGAGTATCGGTGATTCGTCAAAAAGTTCGATAAGCGTTTTCATCTTTTCAGCTCCGGGTAATAAGACATCTTTTATATATTGATTATAGCATCACCGAGCAGAAATATCAATTATTTGTTTATATTGACTATACGCGATTGACTTTTGCCGGCTTTAAAATTAATATATACATACGAAGAAAATACGGAGGAGTTACGATGAGCAAGAAAAAGAAAAAGCCGCTTATGGCGATGGTGTCGTCGGCATATTTTAAAATATATACAAAGAATTTTCTGACTTTCAGAAAGGGCGCTATTGGCAAGAGCAGATATGCCTGCCGCAAATACCCGGGCTATGTCTCTGTATTCGGCTGGGAGGGCGACAAGGATGCACCGATTGCATTTATTGATGGCTCTTATCTCCTGCGCGACAGAAAAAATACACTCATAACTTTCGGACTTGCCGATATAAACGGAAAAATCGAGTGGTTCAACAAAGAGGGTTGGCTGCCGTGCCTCGTCAGCAAATACCGCACGAGGGACTTTGAATGCACTGTAGAAAACTTTGCGGATATTCTCGATAGGGGCGACGGCAAGTTTGAAATTGCCTATTCAAGAATGACGCTCAAAAATATCAGCGGAAAAACTTTGAGCATACCGCGCGTGTCAAAACTGCTCATCCCGCTCAACAAACAGCCGCATTCCGTAAAACCCGGCGAAACAGTCGTTCTTGATTATGCCGTTGGCGCAGACCGCTTCGGCGAAAAATACGCATATCCCACGAACAGCGAAATAGCTTCTGCGGGCGGGTTCGATGAGCACTATGAACATATGAAAGACTACTGGACGGAGCGCATGGAACCGCTTGCAAAGATAGACGAACTGCCCGACAGCAAGCTTATAGACGCCTACAAGGCAGGATATGTGTATACGATGATAGTCAAGGATGGCTACGGGCTCCATGTCGGCGAGAACGGCTATGACAGAGTGTTCGACCATGATGTCCTCGGTATAATGGCATCGCTGCTGACAATAGGCGACTTCAAATATTTTGACGAATATTCAAAGACGATTCTCAAGTTTGTCCAGTATCCCGACGCCGGATGGAAATTCAGCTGGCCGTATGCGCTCTATCTCCAGAAAACAGGCGACAGGAAGCTCGTTGAAGAACGTTTCGAGCAGATAAAGACAAACACTCACAAAATATCATCTGACAGAGACTCCGACGGAATAATGAAGCGCACAAACGCTATCGACAGCAACGGACATTGGACTATCGACAACTGGTCGGCTCTGTTCGGTCTCTGCACTTATAAATATATCTGCGACAAAATCGAAAACAAGTCTGAGAGCGAGTGGGCGCAGAAAGAATATACAGATCTCCTCTCGTGCGTTGAAAAGAAGCTTGGTGAAACTTCAAACAAATATAATCTTAATTATATCCCGATATCAATGGATGAGCCGAACGAATACGGTCAGCGCAGCGACCCTCACGATGCAAACTGGGGCTCAATGTTCCTATTCGGTCGCTGGGGCTGGGACGGCTATCTTTTCGGCGCTAAACAGGGAAGCGGCATGATAGAAAAAATCGACGGCACATATGCGCATATTTTTGAGTGCCGCAAAGATATAACAGATAATCCGTACAACTTCGGCGGATACCCGCACGGCTTCTTTTGCAGTTCATATAATGCCGGATACGGGAGCACCGCACTCAGAGGCGAAAAATACCGAGACAGCGGCATAAAGGCATATCAGTTTATGATAGACCACGCCCAAAGCGGTCCGTTCAGTTGGTGGGAGGGCGTAGGCTATCCCGGAGCGGACGGCGGTATATGGGCGAGCGGCGGAAGCAGCTCGGGCGGCGGTTCGTGCCCGCACATGTGGGGACAGAGCACCGCAACAAAAGTCCTGTGGGATTCTCTTATTGTTCAGAAAGCCGATTCGACCCTGCTTATCGGCAGGGGAATGCCGGCAGAATGGATAGAAAGCGGCAAAAAAACCGTTATCCGTGATTATCCGCTCAACAGCGGAAGAAAAATCGGCTTCTCGCTCGTTTCATCAAATGATACGGTTACTCTCACTCTGACCGGAGACGGCGCGGGCACTTGCGAGGCAATACTCGATCTTGTCGGGCTTCGCGGAAATATAGAATCGGCAAACTGCGAATATGACAGCGAGCGCGGAGTTGTTATTATCCCGAAAGGTGTAACACAGGTCACGGTGAGGAGAAAGATATAATGAAAAAGTATATTATTCTGGCGGCTGTGTGTTGGTTCGCAATCATATCTTTGGTCGGTATAATTCTGACCGTCTATGACAAGCGCATTGCCGGAAGCGGGAAGCACCGTATCCCGGAGGCGACACTCATGACCGTCGGCCTGCTCGGCGCGGCGGGACCGATGTATTTGACAATGAAAAAAATCCGCCACAAGACCAAGCATAAAAAATTCATGCTCGGACTTCCGGCGGAAGTTATTCTGCATATTCTGATTATTGCCGCGGCGGTTTATTTCTCGCTATCCTGAGCCGTTTCTTCTGCGTCAACCGGCTCGGGCACGACAAGTGAAACCGTTTTCCTGATATCAATTCGGTCATAGTACTGCTTGAATCTGACCGCCACTCTGACCGTTCTGTCGCAGTGCGGGCAGTAATATTTGCTGCGGAAATACTGGTTTGAATATGACCACTGCTTTGTCTGCTCGCATTTGCCGGAGCATATCTCGCATTTATAATCGAGAACGCTTTTGTCGATAAGCGGGCTGTGAATATTGCTTATCGGGTGCGCCTTGAATGTAAGCCGTGCATAGAACTCGTCGTTGCACTCTCTGATATAAGGCTTGAATGCGTCTTTTGAATAGACTTTTTTCAGGCATTCAGCGCTGAGAAGACTGTCATCGTAGGCTCTGTGATGTGAGAAGCAGCTCTCGTCGATCCCAAGTTCCTGCGCCGCGGTCGAGAGACCTATCTGACGCGATTTCGGCGTTCCGAGTACAGACTGAATATACGCCTGCATGTCGGCATAATAGCTCAGAAACGGAATAGTATCAATTCCGTTCAGATATTTATAATTGTCGATGAGCACACGTATATCTCCGTCACCCCATGTGAGCAGTACGCACTCCGAGCCTATCCAACGGCGAAAGCTCGAAAAAACTTTGGTGAACGGTTCACCGCTTCTGACTTCTTCGTTTGTTATGTTCGTCAATTCTTTGACGCTGCCGCGCAGCTTTTTGCCTATCTGCGGTCTGACGAGGCAGGAGAACTTGTCTTTGAAATTGAGATTTTCGTCAAGCTTTACGGCACCTATCTCTATTATCTCATTGATGAAACCTTTGGTTTTGCGGGCGTATGTATTGTTCCATTCGAGATCCATTATTATAAAATCCATCGAAACATCCTTTGAAATCTATATTTCACAATCTGAAATTTTTATTTAAAAACCATAAAGTATTATATATTAAAACCGGATGTATTGCAAGACAAAATAAACCTGTGTCGCATATCCGCTTTTTATGCCCTTTAGATTGATTTTCTTTTTCAAATGGGGTATTATATAAGACAAGCGTTTTATTACACATATGTAAGGTAAAGGGAAGAAAATCATGCCTATAAAAATAGACAGCAATTTGCCGGCACATAAGCTGCTGGAGAATGAAAATATTTTCGTTATGACCGAGGAACGGGCAGTATCGCAGGATATACGCCCGCTGAAAATACTTATTCTCAATCTTATGCCGACAAAGATCGAGACAGAGACGCAAATATTGCGTCTGCTGAGCAACTCGCCGATTCAGGTCGAGGCAGAGCTGCTTCAGACCGCCACGCATGAAGTAAAGAATGTTTCCAAAGAGCATATGCTCAAGTTCTACAAAACTTTTGATGATATAAAGAACGAACGCTTTGACGGCATGGTAGTCACCGGCGCTCCCGTTGAAAACATGGAGTTTGAGCAGGTCGACTACTGGGACGAGCTCTGCCGCATATTCGAGTGGAGCAAGACCAACGTCTATTCCTCGTTCTTCATATGCTGGGGCGCTCAGGCGGCGCTCTATTATAAATACGGTCTGAAAAAGTATCAGCTCGATAAAAAGATGTTCGGTGTTTTTGAGCATGTTTCGCTCGACACTTTTCATCCGCTCATGCGCGGACTCGACGACAAATTCTGGGTGCCTCATTCAAGGCATACGGAAGTCAGGCGCGGCGACATCGCGCTGATAAAGGATCTTCAGATACTCTCTTATTCCGAGAAATCGGGTGTGCATCTGATATCCGATATGGAGTGCCGCAATTTCTTCTCGACAGGTCACTCCGAATATGACCGCGATACGCTTGCAAAAGAATATTTCCGCGATGTTGAAAAGGGCTTGGATATTGATCTTCCGGAAAACTATTTTCCGGACAACGACCCTTCGAAGACTCCGGAAGTCAAATGGCGCAGTGCCGCCAATATAATTTTTTCAAACTGGCTCAATTATTTCGTGTATCAGCGTACACCTTATGACTTGAGCACACTTTGACAGGAAGGTAAAGGAAAATGGGAGATATTTACATATCCGGCAACGGAAGAAGAAATCAGGATACTCAGGATATCCCGATAACGCCGCGCAGAGTCAATGTAAATGACCTCGGCGCACAGAACAGAAACGCTCAGCAAGTGCCGCCACAGGGGCAGAGACGCCAGCCTCAGCAGGGACAGCAATATGATCCGCGCCGCGAACAGCGCAGACCGAATCCCAATAATCAGCCACGGCAGAACCCGAACGGCGGGCAGCAGAATAGCGCTCCTTCGCCCAAAAAGCCGAAGAAGAAAAGCCGCGCCGCGAGAAATATATTTATAGTTCTTCTCGTACTTGTGCTTATCGGTTCGTGCGTGTTTGGTGTTGTGTATTCAACGGCAAGCAAGATTGACTATAAGCCCGAGACACATCAGGACAATGTCTATGTCGATTCGTCAACTCTGATGCACGACAGCAAGGTGACAAATATCCTGCTTATCGGTGTCGACGGTTCAAGCTCTGATACTTCGCTGCGTTCCGATACCATGCTTATGGTGTCGATAGACCGCAACAACAAGAAGATAAAGCTGACTTCTTTCCTGCGCGATACATGGGCTGTTATTCCGTCAACAAAGTCTTATAACAAGCTCAACGCCGCCTGCTCTTACGGCGGAGCGCAGCTTGTCATGGACACTATAGAATATAACTACAATGTCAAGATAGACCACTATATGCTCGTCGGATTCGATATGTTTGAGACGATAATCGACTCGGTCGGCGGCATTGATGTTGAAGTGACTGAAAAAGAGGCGCAGTTCATGCGCGCCACAGCGAGAGCGACGAGAGAGATACAGTCCGGCGAGAGCGTTCATATGAACGGAGCGCAGGCGCTTGTCTATTGCCGCATAAGAAAGCTTGATTCCGACTTCATGCGCACTTATCGCCAGAGAAAAGTTATAACGGCTCTTATCAAGAAGGCAAAAACTTCAAATCCGATGACACTCAAGAAGCTTGCGGATACAGTGCTGCCGATGGTTCAGACCGATATGTCGCCCATGGAGCTCACGAAGTTTGTCTTCGGCGCGCCCAAGTATATCGGCTATGATGTGAAATCCGAGCGTGTGCCGCACGAAAATACTTGGAAATCGCAGACAAAGAGGGGACAGTCGGTTATAGTCACCGATTTTGATGCAAATATACAGTTCCTCAAGTCGTATTTGTATTCTGTAGACCCGGTTGAGGATGAGGAAACCACCTAAAACGGAAGGGTATAGTTTGAAATATAATAAAATAATATTGCTCAAAGACGGCAGGGAATGCTGCCTGGGAAACGGAACGGAAAACGACGCACAGGAAGTTCTCGATGTCTTTAATCTAACACACGCCGAGACGGATTATCTGCTCACTTATCCCGATGAAAACAGTTTTACCGTTGAACAGGAGGGCGCGTTCCTCAAGGCAAAAACCGAGAGCAGCAATGAGATAGAAATCATTGCGGTCGTTGACGGTAAAATTGCCGGAACCGCCGGAATTGACGCTGTCGGAAACAAATACAAGACAAAACACAGAGCGGAGTTTGGAATAGGCATCGCCAAGGAATTCTGGGGGCTCGGCTTAGGGCGTGCGCTGACCGAGGCATGCATAGAATGTGCCAAAGAAGCCGGATATACTCAGCTGGAGCTCGACGTTGTCTCTGATAACGCAAGCGCGATTTCGCTTTATAAAAAAGTGGGCTTCGTTGAATACGGGAGAAACCCGAAAGGCTTCAATTCGCGTATAAGCGGATATCAGGAGCTCATCTACATGAAGCTCGACCTGTAAAACTACAGATACAGCAAAACGGGCGTTATGCTTAAATTGCATAACGCCCGTTTCTTCGCAGAAAAACAGAGCAGATCATCAAGACCTGCTCTGCTGCTTTTATTTATCTGACGCTCTCATAGAGGCTCTTGAACTCGAGAAGAATTCTCGAACCCTCGTGCTTCGATACGGTGAGAAGCTCTTCATTCTCGGTGAGTATCGAGTGATAGTTATTGTCCGCTATGATATAGCCGATCTGATCGTTCGTAAGGCCGAGCACCATAAGCTTTCTGCTGCCTACGATATCCTGCATCGAGGGATACTCCCAATCCTCGCCGGTCCAGGAGTCCTTTGCTTCGGTGCCGCCGCCGAATGCGATTTCGGGAGCAAGCTCGCCGGGAATTAGTGCGAACGCAAGGTTCGTTCCGATCTCCATATAGCCTATCTCGGTCGGGATTCTCATCGAGCCGTCCTTAGCTTTGACCGCTTCGTTAGCGAGAAGTCCGGTGGACGCGATGAACTCGAGCGCATGGTTGTCAACGGTGACAAAGACATCTCTGTGGGCGATGTTGAGTATAGGCTCGACCCTTGAGCCCTTGTCGGCCGCAACGAGTATCTCGCCGAGCTTGTTGCCGTATGCTTCGACGTTCTGGTATCTTGTGTTGCCCTCAACTGCCACGGGGGCGGTCTGCGAGGTTATTGCAAGCTCTGCGCCCTGAATCTGAACATAGTTGGCGCCCGCCGCATTGACCTGCTTCTCTATAAAATAGGGATAGTCGCCGGAGATGTTGGTCGTACCTGCACCGAGTCCGACGCAGTGGATAGCGGCATTGACTATCCATGTGGGCTTTGACTCTCTGTTGTCGGGAACAAAGCAGAGACGGTTGAGATTGGGGTCAAAGGTCTGAGGATCGCGCTTGTCGCGGATATATTCATGAACATCAGTCTGCGAGAAATACATTTCTCCGGGCTCCATGTTGTTGACTGCCGCAACAATAGTATCAGCAGTGGTCTTATAGAGGTGCTCCATGTATTCCTTGTTCTGTCCGTTGTGCAGGGTGCTCGGATCCATACCGACGGCGTTCTTGAAGGTATTTTCGAAGAGAACCTTGTTGAGGTCACCGTTGAGACCGAGAGTATCGATAGCGCTGTGCTGATGGAGAGTGGAGATGTTTACGCTGACGATATTCTTGTTCTTTATGAATCCTGCGATTCTGCTTCTGATCTCGCGGACGTCTTTTGCCGCAAGTCCATATGCGTCGAGAACCGCGTAAACAACGATTCCGTTATCCGTGCCGTCGCTCATCGCGAATACTCTGACTCTGAGGTCGTCAAGTATCTCGGTGGGGTGCTTGGGGTTGGGATAGGAGAGGCTTCCGCCGACATAGTGGTTGCCGTCAAGCTCGTTGCCAGTGAGAAGCGTTGCGCTTGAATAACCGACATTCCAGCGGGCTCCGTCAGCTGCTTTGTCGTTGAAAGACTTGCTGCCGACATTTGAGTTTGTGAATTTGTAGTCCGCTTCGTCAGGCCTGCTCATCAGCGGGAAAACTTTGCTCAGACCGACCACAAGACTGTCGATAAGTTTGTCAACGGACATATAGAAAAGTCTGCTGACGCCTGTCTTGAAGCTGTCCCAGGTGAGCTTATCCGAAGATGAGAACGCGCCGAGGATAACTTTGATAACGCTGATAGCTTCGTTGATGTCATCAAGCGAGTCTGCGCGGGACGATGCGGAGCTGTCTGTCGTTGCTGTCAGCTCGGAAACATTCTGCGAAGCTAGCGCGAGGTCTGCGCCGTTGTCGGCCTGTGCGCCGACTGCGGCAGCGGTGGAACCGAAAGCGAGTACGGCAACGAGCATAATTGCCACGATACCGCTTATCAGCTTTTTACATTTCATCGTTTAACACTCCTTAGTTTATTTTACAGCCTTTTCGGCTTCTGCTTTCGTTTTGTTAACAGTGTCCATTATGCCGGCAAATACGCTTGCGACTATAGGCGCAGTCTCGGGACCGAGGGAGTTGGTCTCCTCATAATGTCTTCTGTCAAGTCTGTCGCGCGCGCCGTTGATATAGGGCTCATTGGGGTTGAGATAGAAATCGTTCGGCGGGACGACATAGCCTGTAAAGTCGTTGGAGAGGCAGAAGATGAGCATATTGTCATCGTTTGCGATCTGCAGCAGGGGAGTCGGGTTGATGTCGGGCGATTTGCCCTCGGCCGAACCTTCTGCGTCAAGATATCCGCCGTAAGCAAGCTCCGGGAACAGCTCGCAGGGGAGGAACAGAAGCTTGAGACCGTCAAGCTCGAAATAGTTCATCTCGGTGTGTATCGACATATTGAGCGAGCCCTTGCCGGTATATGCGGCGTGGGACTTGAGAATGCCGACTCTCTGAACGAGAGCGAGAACATAGTTATCGCACTGCGCATAGTATTCCTGGCGCATATAATTGAGTATGGGACGGAGCTTTCTCTCGTCCTCAATAGCCATTGCTGTGCGTGCTATCGACTGACCGCCCATCATGGTCGATTTGATATTGTCCTCGTCAAGCTCCTTGAGTCTGATAAGTCCGCCGATAGCGCCGACGAAATATATCGTCTCTGCGCCGGTCTTTTCAAGTATCTCGTTTCTGAGATATCCCGCAAAGTCTGCGCTGACATAGGAGTTCTTGCCGAGAAGCGACTCGGTATGAGAAGCGAAGTTTATCATCCAAACTTCACGGCTTCCGTCCTTGGGAACAAAGCGGAATCTTGTTACATCTTTCGAATAGACTTCGGGCAGACGGGAGTCGCGCTGAATCTCTTCGGCTTCCTTCTTGCCGTAATAGAGGTCTCCCTCTCTGCGGTCGTTGTAAGCGTCGATAACGACCTGCTTGACTTTCTGACGGAGCATCTCCATATATTTCTTGTTGCGTCCGCTTCTCGGAAGTGGACCCCAGAAGCCGACAGTGTCGATGCTCGCGTGGTTATGTATGCTCATGATATTAATTGAACGGCAGCCGGTCTCCTTTTTGAAATCCGCAAGCAGATCTCTGATTATGCCGACATCGTAGTTAGTCAGTCCGATATCGTCGATAGATACGAAAATGACGCCGCCTCTGCCGGACTGGTCGTCTATCCATATGGCGCTCGCGGTCATCGGATCGAGCGCGCCCTTTGCGGGGTTGTTGATCTTATAGCCTGCGACATAGTATGTTGTCTTGTCCATATCGTCGGGCATAACATCCGTCTTGGCAAAACCTACGCTGAAATAATCGCTCTTGGGCTCGCTGATATAATCAAACGTGCCTTTTTCAAGCTCGGGCGCGGGATTCTTCTTTGTCCTCTTTGCGCCGCCGCGTGACAGCGAATTCTGCAGCATTTTGCCGACTGTTCCTAAAGCACTCATGCTTTATCTCCTCTCAGAAAGCTAAAAGTTTTACTTTGCACAATATGTACAAAATTATCTTATATATTATAAACTTTTTATAAGTGAAAAGCAATATTTTTCAGCCAAAAATTATATGTGTCGATTAAATAAATGGGACATAAAGTACGCATTGCGCAAAAAAATGACTTATTTTGAAATAACATATTTCATTTTACTCCGGAAGTGTGTATAATATAAGCTGATTTATTATGTGAAGAGTGAAGCTCTCGATGGAACGGAGATATATTGATGAATTATAAGGTCAACCCGGACTCTCTTTCGGCGGTGTTTATGGTGCCGTCGCAGATAGTCGATCAGCATATCAAGCTTGCCGGCGGTCAGCAGCTGAAGGTCCTGCTCTGGACTCTCCGCCATGCGGGCGAGGGCTTTGATATGGAAAAAATGTGCAGGGACTTGAATTTTTCAGTCCCCGATGCGCAGGATTATCTTCAATATTGGGTCGAGACCGGGATACTTGTATCGGACGGAAATACCAAAGCGGTATCTGCTTTTGCGCCCACCAAACCGGAGAAAAAAGAAGAGCCTGCAACGCAAAAAAAAGAGCTGCCGGATATCGTCCCGTCAAGACCGACCGCCGCCGAGATAGCTCAGCGTGCAGAGGAATCGGCGGATATAAAATTCCTGCTTCTCGAAACGCAGAACAAGCTCGGAAGAACCATAGGCTATGACGGACAGTGTACTCTTCTGATGATGCACGATACATACGGAATACCGGTCGAAGTCATACTCATGATAATTGAATACGCCGTTTCGATCGGCAAATCAAGCTTTCATTATATAGCCTCGATCGGAAAAGACTGGGGCGAGCGCGAAATAGATACTATCGAAAAAGCGGACGAGCAGATAAGCAGGCTCAATTCAGTCAACCGCGTCTGGGCATCGTTTGCCGCGATGGCAGGGCTTTCAAACTCACGCCCGACTCAGGCGCAGACAAAATATATTATCACATGGAACCGCGAATGGGGTTTCTCTCCAGAGATGATTTTTTTGGCATATGAGCAGATGGCGGAGCACTGCCAGAAAATGAGCTTCCCGTATATGAACAAGGTGCTTGAGTCGTGGCACACGAACGGAATAAAAACATCGTCTGATGTTGAAAAAGCAAACAAACACGTATCTTCACCGAATTTGCCGCAGAATAAGAGTAAAGCCAATGCGGGACACGCTTCTTCATACGACCTCAACGAATTCAACCGCAATGCAATGCAGAAACCGATAGTTTATAAGAAGAAAAACAAGGATTGAGAGGGGAAAGACAAATGAGCTACAGCCGCAAGGTATATGTGAAAGCCGCATCGGCGCTTGAACGCCGCCGCAGCAAAGCCGAGCACACTCAGAGCATGCACCGCGAAGAGGCGTATGCAAAGATACCCGAGCTTATATCAATAGACCGCGAAATATCCTCGGCAGGTGCGGAAGTAATCCGCGCCATCGGCATGGGCGAGAACGCTCAGCGCTTTATCGAAGAGCTCTCAAAGAAGAATCTTGCCGCTCAGCAGCGCCGCAAGGATATCCTCAAAGAAAACGGTTATCCCGAGAATTATCTTGACGCGGACTATACCTGCAAGAAATGCCGCGATACGGGGTTTGTCAGCGGCGTGATGTGCGACTGCTACAAAGAACTTCTGCGCGACACCGCTCTCGCGGAGCTCAATGAGCTTTCGCCGAGCACACGCTCGACTTTTGAGAGCTTTAATGTCAATTATTATCCCGATACCTCAGATCCTGTTACGGGAGTCAACCCGCGGAGCAGAATGAAAGAAATACTCGACTTCTGTAAGGATTACGCCGCCGATTTCGGAACGGATTCGCCGAGCCTTCTGCTCTACGGCGCAACAGGACTCGGAAAGACCCATCTCTCGCTCGCGATAGCATCCGAGGCTATCAGAAAGGGTTACGGAGTTATATACGGCTCGGCGCAGAATCTTATGTCGCGTCTTGAAAAGGAACATTTTTCAAGCGGACGGGATAACGAATACGAGGGCAGCGAGCAGGCTATACTCGAATGCGATCTTCTCGTTATTGATGACCTCGGCGCGGAATTTTCAACCCAGTTCACCGTTGCGGAGCTCTATAATATAATCAATACTCGCATTATGAGTCGCCTGCCTGTCATAATCAGCACGAATCTCACTCCCGATGGGCTCGAGCAGAAATATACACAGAGAATAACTTCAAGAATAATAGGCAATTATATTTCACTCTATTTCTGCGGAAAAGATATAAGACAGATAAAAACTATGGAACAGGAGTAATATGCCCTTATGGACATTATAAACAGCTTGACAAAAATGTTCGGTCTCCAGCGCTGGCAGGTCGAAAACACAGTGAAACTTATCGACGAGGGCAACACGATACCGTTTATTGCCCGATACAGAAAAGAAGCGCACGGCACACTTGACGATCAGGTACTGCGTGAACTCTCCGAGAAGCTCGAATATCTGCGCAACCTCGACAAGCGCAGGGAAGAGATCAGCATATCTATAACCGCGCAGGAGAAGATGACTCCCGAAATCGAAGCCGCTCTCGAAAAAGCTTCGACTCTCGCGGAAATTGAGGATATTTACCGCCCGTTCAGACCCAAGCGCAGAACACGCGCTTCGATAGCCAAAGAAAAAGGGCTTGAGCCGCTCGCCGACGCGATTTTTGCTCAGACTGCCGATTCCGCTTCGCCGGCAGAGCTTGCGGCGGACTATATAGATGCCGAAAAGGGCGTTGAAACCGTCGAAGACGCGATAAACGGAGCGATGGATATTATCGCGGAAAACATATCGGATGACGCAGATATCCGCCGCCGTCTGCGCTCGCTGTTCACCGTTGCCGGTGTGCTCCAGTCGCGCGCCGCAGACAGCGAAAAAGAGAGCGTCTATACGATGTATTATGAATATGACGAGCCGGTCAATAAAATTGCCGGTCACCGCGTGCTTGCCGTCAACAGGGGCGAGAACGAAGGCTTCCTCAAAGTCGGCATAGATGTTGACCGCATAAAGGCCCTGAATATAATCAACGCAAATGTCCTGAGTGACAACGGTTCAGCCTGCACCGATACCGTGCGTGACGCTGCCGCCGACGCATATGACCGACTTATATTCCCATCAGTTGAGCGCGAAATACGCAATATGATAACCGACAGCGCGGTTGAATCCGCACTCAAGGTGTTCTATGTGAACCTGCGCGAACTTCTGCTCCAGCCGCCCGTCAAGGGTAAGCGTGCCCTCGGACTCGACCCTGGTTACAGAACGGGATGCAAAGTCGCCGTTGTTGACGAAACCGGAAAAGTGCTCGATACCGGCGTTATATATGTTACTCATTCCGAGGAGCAGAAGCTCAAGGCAAAGCAGACGGTAAAACGCCTCATAGAAAAATACGCCGTTGAAGTAATAGCCATAGGCAACGGCACGGCTTCAAAGGAGACGGAGATATTTGCCGCCGATCTTATAAAAGAACTCGACCGCAAGGTGTCATATATGATGGTCAGCGAGGCGGGCGCTTCGGTTTATTCCGCTTCAAAGCTTGCGGCGGAAGAGTTCCCGCAGTTCGATGTTTCGCTCAGAAGCGCGGTCTCGATAGCCCGCAGACTTCAGGACCCGCTCGCCGAGCTTGTCAAAATCGACCCGAAAGCACTCGGCGTCGGTCAGTATCAGCACGATATGCCTAAAAAAGAACTCAGCGAAACGCTTGACGGCGCGGTTGAATACTGCGTCAACTCCGTCGGCGCGGATGTCAACACCGCCTCTCCGTCGCTGCTCTCGCATATAGCCGGAATCAACTCCGGCGTTGCCAAAAATATAGTCACTTACAGAGAAGAAAACGGCGCGTTTACTTCCCGCGCTCAGCTCAAGAAAGTGCCGAAGCTCGGTGCAAAAGCCTATGAGCAGTGCGCCGGATTCATTAGAGTCCCGGAGAGCAAGAATGTTCTCGACAACACCGGCGTTCACCCCGAGAGCTACGATGCCGCAAAAGTGCTGCTTGAGCTCTGCGGACTTACAGTAAAAGATGCCGCAAAGGGGAATACCGGTGCTCTTAAAGCGACCGTCGAGCTGCTTGGAGGCGAGAAAAAGGTTGCGGAAAAATTAGAGATAGGTCTGCCCACTCTTCAGGATATAATCAAAGAACTCCAGAAGCCCGGACGCGATCCGCGTGACGAGCTTCCGCCTCCGCTTCTGCGCACCGATGTCATGGATATCAACGACCTCAAGCCCGGCATGGAGCTGAAGGGAACGGTTCGCAATGTCATCGACTTCGGCGCGTTTGTCGATATCGGAGTGCATCAGGACGGACTCGTTCACATTTCGCAGATAACTCATAAATATATCAAGCACCCATCTGAGGTGCTGAAAGTCGGCGATATCGTCACGGTGTGGGTGCTGGCGGTCGATGTCAAAAAGAACCGCATATCGCTGACCATGAAAAAAGATAACGTTCAGAAACCTAAGGAGTAAATAGTTTTGTCAGAAAAATTCAGAAAAGATCTCACGCAGGGGAGCGTCACAAAACAGTTGCTCAAATTTTCCGTGCCTTTCCTGCTTTCAAACCTTTTGCAGGCACTTTATTCGGTCGCCGATATGGTGATTGTCGGCCAGTTCTGCGGAAAATCGGGAATAACCGGAGTTTCGATAGGCGGTCAGATAAATATTCTCGTTACCGGTGCAGCTCTCGGTCTCGCCATCGGCGGAACGGTGCTCATAGCTCAATACGGAGGAGCTAAAAAATACGATGATCAAAAGAGCACGATAGGCACAATGACTACGCTCTATATTATTCTCAGCGCAGTGCTCACCGTCGTTATGGTTCTGCTCACAAAGCCGATACTGCGCCTGCTCAAAACGCCGGATAACGCATTTGAAGAAGCAGTCAGATATCTGACTATCTGCATGCTCGGCACGGTGTTCATGTTCCTCTATAACGCCATAAGCGCGATACTGCGCGGCATGGGCGACTCAAAACGTCCGCTCTACTTTGTGGCAATAGCCGCCGCGGTAAATGTTGTCGGGGATATAGTTCTTGTCGGTCCGCTGAAAATGGGCGCGGCCGGAGCGGCAATAGCCACTATCAGCTCTCAGGGGATAAGCGTTATTCTCTCGCTCATCTATCTCTTCAACAGCGGATTCTTCTCCGGCTACAAAATAAAAGATTTCAGAATGGACAGGCAGAAAGCTTTGAGCATAATAAAAATAGGTCTGCCATCGTCTGTTCAGCAGGTTATAGTCTCGTTTTCGTTTTTGACGCTGACGGCGCTCGTCAATTCTCTGCCGAATGCGGCTGCTGCGTCTGCCTGTCAGGGAATCGTCGGTAAGATAAATTCGTTTGCCATTCTGCCCGGACTCGCGATGAGCAGCGCCATATCTTCAATGGCGGGTCAGAATATCGGTGCAGGCGAATTCAAGCGTGCCAAGAAGACAATGACGACAGGACTCGCGATAGCGATGGGCATTTCGGTGCTCGTGTTCGTTATAGTCGAGATATTCCCGCGAGAGCTGCTGTCGCTGTTTACAAGCGAAACGGATGTTATCGAAACGGGCATAACATTTTTGAGACTTGCCGCAGTTGATTATATTATAGTCACTCCCGTGTTCTGCATGAACGGTCTCGCTATCGGCGCGGGATATACAAATATCGCTCTGCTCAACGCGGTTTTCAGTTCGATAGTTATAAGAGTCCCGCTCGCTTATCTGCTTGTGCGCGTGCTTGATCTCGGCTTCAACGGTATCGGAATCGCCATGGGATTTGCTTCTGTCGCGTCGATAGTTGTAGGATTTATATTCATACAAAGCGGCAAGTGGAAGAAAGCAAAAATAAAGCTTTAAACAGGATTTTGTAAGGCGAAGAAAGGCACGCCTTATGCAATACATATCCGTTTTAATCGGATAATCATTTGATATGGAGGACAAAAACATGAAGATTCTCGTTACGGGAGGCGCCGGTTTTATCGGCAGCAACTTTATATATCATATGCTCCGCGAGCATCCGGATTATGATATCGTCTGCCTCGACCTTCTGACTTATGCCGGCAATCTCAAGACCCTCGACGAGGCGATGAAAAACGAGCATTTCAAGTTCGTAAAGGGCGATATCGCAGACCGCGAGTTTGTTGACAAATTGTTCGAGGATGAGAAGTTCGATATAGTCGTCAACTTCGCGGCGGAAAGCCATGTTGACCGCTCGATAGAGAACCCAGAAGTGTTCCTCAGAACGAACATTATGGGCACTGCGGCTCTCATGGATGCCGCGAGAAAAACGGGCGTAAAGCGCTATCATCAGGTGTCGACCGACGAGGTTTACGGAGACCTTCCGCTCGATAGAACCGATCTGTTCTTCACGGAGGAGACGCCTATACACACTTCGAGCCCGTATTCCGCGTCAAAGGCTTCCGCAGATTTGCTTGTGCTTGCTTATTACAGAACCTACGGACTGCCTGTAACTATTTCGAGGTGCTCAAACAACTATGGCCCTTATCATTTCCCGGAGAAGCTTATACCTCTGATGATATCAAGAGCCTATAACAACGAGAGTCTGCCTGTCTACGGCGAGGGACTCAATGTCCGCGACTGGCTCTATGTTGAGGATCACTGCCGCGCTATTGATCTCATTATTCATAACGGCAGGGTAGGCGAGGTCTACAATGTCGGCGGTCATAACGAGAAGCGCAATATAGATGTTGTCAAAACGATTCTGCGCATCATGGGCAAGCCCGAAACTCTTATCACCCATGTCAAGGACAGAGCCGGTCACGACCTGCGCTATGCCATTGACCCGACGAAGATACACAATGAGCTCGGCTGGAGTCCGGAGACCACCTTTGACGATGGCATAAAGAAGACTGTTGACTGGTATATGAACAATAAGCAGTGGTGGGAAGACATCATCAACGGCGAATACCAAAATTATTACGAAAAAATGTATTCCAACAGATAAATATTTTTGTCTTTTTCTACTTTTTCTATTTGAGTGTCCTATAATTTATTTTTGAACTCAAGTACAAAAAAGTATTTACAACGCATTTTTTTCGTGCTATAATACAGAAAAAGGCGTATAGCCTTTGGTTAGGAGTTTCCAATGTCGGAAAAGAAAGAGAAGAAAGAAAAAGAACAGAAGAACACCGCGGAGGCGGAGCCCTCCAGGCGTTCGAGAAAAAAGCAGAACACTCACAAAGCTATTCTGCATCAGGCAAAGGTACTCTTTGAAAAAGAGGGTATCGGAAATGTCACAATTGAGCAGATAAGCGAGAGTGCCGATGTTTCGCGTTCCACATTCTTTTCGCACTTTGCTTCCGTTGACGATCTTCTCAAGGAGATTTCGGACGAGGAGATAAACGACGTCTTTGAAGCGGCAAGAAAGGGCGACGGCGAGCTTACCGTCAGTGCACTTTTGAAGCAGCTCAACGATGACACTTATCCGTATCCGTATCTTTCCGCAGAGGTTCTCATGCGCGGCATTCTCTCAAAAGGCGAGTCGAATTTCGCGCAGGTCGACCGTTTCCTTCGAAAGGAGATAGTGACCGACAAGAGTTATGCGAACACCCTCGAGGAGTTTTCGTCAAAAGAGCTTTCAGCTCTTATTCTCGGAGCCTTCTTCGGTCTTATCTTCCAGAAGATGATAAACGACGAGAGCTTCACAAACCCCGATGAAACAAGCGTGACTATCCAGAAATTCATAAAATATCTGAAAAATCAGGAGGAATTATCATGAGCAACGGATATGGAATCAGCAAATGGGAAGACGCAAAGACCATTTACAATGAGCTTCACGAGCTCACTTCTAAGCCGATCTATTGCGTTTCCGAAGAGGCACTTAAAGACGTTCTCGATTATTTCGAGACCAAGTGCGCAAAGTCGAAGGCAATCACCACCGAGGCAAAGCAGTATATCCCCGGCGGCGTTCAGCACAACCTCGCTTTCAACTATCCCTTCCCGATTTGCGTGACCAAGGCTGAAGGCGCGTTCCTTTATGACCTTGACGGCAACAAGTACTACGACTTCCTGCAGGCAGGCGGCCCGACAATCCTCGGCAGCAACTATGCTCCCGTGAGAGAGAAGGTCATTGAGCTTCTTAATGACTGCGGCCCTGTAACCGGTCTGTTCCACGAGGGTGAGCTCCTGCTCGCTAAGGAGATCAACAAACATATGCCCAACGTCGAGATGTTCCGTATGCTCGGTTCGGGCACTGAGTCCGTTATGGCTGCTATCCGTGTTGCACGCTGCGCCACAAAGGCAAAGCGCATCATCAAGGTCGGCGGCGCATATCACGGCTGGTCCGATCAGATGGTTTACGGTCTGAAGATTCCGGGCTCCAGATTCTTCCTTGAGTCCCACGGTATTCCGCACAGCTGCTACGGCACTACCGACGAGGTCAGACCCAACGATCTTGACATGCTCGAGAAGATGCTCAAGCTCAATAAGATGCGCGGCGGCACAGCTGCTGTTATCGTTGAGCCTGTCGGCCCCGAGAGCGGCACAAGACCTGTTGATTTCAACTACAACAAGGAAGTCAGAAAGCTCTGCGACAAGTACGGCTGCCTGTTCATCTTCGATGAGGTTGTTACCGGCTTCCGTGTCGGCCTCGGCGGTGCTCAGGGTTACTTCGATGTCGTACCCGATCTGACCATCTTCGGCAAGATCGTTGCAGGCGGCTATCCGTCAGCAGGCGGCGTCGGCGGTAAGAAGGAGTTCGTCAGCGGCATGGCCGCAGGTGTCGGTACCATGATGAAGCGCGCTTATGTCGGCGGTACTCTCGCTGCTAACCCGCTTTCGTCCTATGCAGGCTACTGCGCTATCCAGGAGATCGCAAGAACCAACGCTTGCGAAGTCGCAGGCAGAGCCGGTGACAGACTTGCTGCAGGTCTTAAAGATCTTGTTAACAAGTACGGTCTTCCTTATGTTGTTTACAACCAGGGCTCTATCGTCCACCTCGAGTGCACCGGTGCAATGAGCTACGACTTCAGCTCGATGAATATCCTCAAGTCGGCTCTCCCGATGCTCAAGACAAAGCCCGAGATGCTCCGCAGAAAGTCCGCTATGGAAGAGATGGGCGCAGCTTACATGGCAAACGGTATCGTTACCCTTGCCGGCAGCCGTCTTTACACTTCGATGGCAGATACCGACGAGATCATCGACGGTGCTCTTGAGAGATTTGACGATGTCTTCAAGAACGTCAAAGTTTGCCCCGCAGACCGCGTTTTCGCAAAGAAATAATCAAAAACTGATAAATGAGATGCTCTCCTTCGGGGGGGCATCTTTTTTCGGCATAACAGCCACGAGTTTTCAAAAAGTAATTGAATAACTTTTATAAATGTGCTAATATTAATAAGATAAACATTTGTTCATGGCTTGAAAAGAGGCGGTAATCATGCATGAGGATCACAGAAAAAGAGTAAAGGAACGCTTTCTGAAAGACGGGATAGAAAATATGCCCGATCATGAGGTGCTTGAACTGCTTCTGTTCTTTTCAATACCGCGCAAAGACACCAACGCTCTGGCGCACGAATTGATAGAACACTTCGGCTCTCTTAACTGTGTGCTCGAAGCTTCCGCCGAAGATCTTATGCAGGTAAACGGAATAGGGGAAGCCTCTGCGACGCTTATAACACTTGCTTTTCAGCTGACGAAAAAGTATCTGAAAAACGCATCGGACAAAAAGCTGAAAAAATACGACGGACCTGAGTCGGTCAAAGAGCTTCTGATGTCAAAATATCTCGGCGCGCGGGAAGAGATGGTCTATATGCTGTCTCTCGACTTTGACGACAACATTCTCGCGATAAACAAGATATCGCACGGCACATTTTCTGCCGCGAATATAGACAAGCGTTTTGTGCTTGAGACGGCATTTCGCAACAAGGCGCGTTCGGTCGTGCTCGTTCACAATCATGTCAACGGAATACCTGTCCCGTCGCGCGACGATCTAAACACCACAAAGGCGGTCGGCGATTTCTTTCAGGGCGTAAATGTTCATCTGCTCGACCATCTCATATATACCGACGAAGACATCTTTTCAATGGCGCAGGTTAAGAAATTTGCACCGCTGTTTATATAAAGGATATCAATATGGATAAGTTCATTCTTCATTCTCAATACAAACCCATGGGCGACCAGCCGCAGGCGATAGCCGAACTGACCGACGGAGTCAACAGAGGATTCACCGAACAGACTCTGCTCGGCGTTACCGGTTCCGGCAAAACATTTACGATGGCGAATGTCATTGCCAATCTAAATCGCCCGACGCTCATTCTCGCTCATAATAAAACGCTCGCGGCTCAGCTCTGTTCCGAGTTCCGCGAGTTTTTCCCTGAAAACGCAGTCGAGTATTTTGTTTCGTACTACGACTACTATCAGCCGGAAGCTTATATCCCGTCAACGGACACTTATATTGAAAAGGATTCCGCTATAAATGATGAAATAGATAAGCTCCGCCATTCCGCAACCTCTGCGCTCTCCGAACGGCGCGATGTTATAATCGTCGCCAGCGTGTCGTGCATATACAGCTTGGGCGACCCTATTGACTACCGCAGCATGGTTATTTCGCTCCGCCCCGGAATGGAAAAGAGCCGCGATGAAGTTATAAACAAGCTCGTTGAAATACAGTATGAGCGCAATGATATAAATTTCATCAGAAACAAGTTCCGCGTTCGCGGAGATGTGCTTGAGATATTCCCGGCGCAGTCGAGCGAAAACGCAATCAGAGTTGAATTTTTCGGCGACGAAGTTGACCGCATATCCGAGATAAACGCCCTGACAGGCGAGGTCAAGGGCGTGCTGTCCCATGTCGCAATATATCCCGCATCCCACTATGTCGTTTCGCAGGAAAAGATGGAGCGCTCGATCAAAGAGATATATGATGAGATGACCGAGCGCGTCGCTCAGTTTGAGAGTCAGGGCAAACTGCTCGAAGCGCAGCGCATAAAGCAGCGCACGGAATATGATATCGAAATGCTTCGCGAAACCGGCTTCTGCAAGGGAATCGAGAACTATTCGAGAGTCATGTCCGGGCGCGAACCCGGTTCTCCGCCGTTTACACTGCTCGACTATTTCCCGAAGGATTTTCTGCTGTTTGTCGACGAATCCCATGTAACGCTTCCGCAGGTGCGCGGAATGTACGGCGGCGACCGCTCAAGAAAAGATACGCTCGTTGAATTCGGCTTCCGTTTGCCGTCCGCATATGATAACAGACCGCTGACTTTCGATGAGTTCTACGAGAGAGTCGGTCAAAAAATATTCGTCAGCGCAACGCCCGGCGAGTTCGAACGCGAGACAAGTTCGCAGATTGCCGAACAGCTTATCCGTCCAACGGGTCTTGTTGATCCCTCTATTTCAGTCAGACCCACCGAGGGTCAGATAGACGATATTATATCCGAGATAAATATAAGAGTCGAGCGCAAAGAGCGCGTTCTTCTGACTACGCTCACAAAGAAGATGGCGGAAGATCTGACGGATTATCTCGAAGACCTCGGCATAAAAGTGCGCTATATGCACCACGATGTTGATACGATAGAACGAATGGAAATTATCCGCGACCTGCGCCTCGGTGAGTTTGATGTGCTCGTAGGCATAAACCTGCTGCGCGAGGGATTGGATATTCCTGAGGTTTCGCTCGTCATAATTCTTGATGCCGACAAGGAGGGCTTCCTGCGCTCCGAAACATCGTTGATACAGACGATAGGACGCGCGGCGCGAAACGCGAACGGCGAGGTTATCATGTATGCCGACTCCGTTACCCCGTCGATGGAGCGCGCAATAGTTGAGACCGAACGCAGACGCCAGAAGCAGATGGCATATAACGAAGAGCACGGAATTGTGCCCAAGACAATAATCAAGGGCGTCCGCGATGTCATCGAAATAACCAGCAAGAAGGACAAGGGCGAAAAGCCGATAAAGAAGATGAGCCGCAAGGAGCGCGAAGAGATGATAGTCCGCCTTACAGCAGAGATGAAGGCGGCGGCGAAAATTCTCGAATTCGAGCACGCGGCATATCTGCGCGATAAGATAAACAAACTAAGAGAAGGAAAGTAATCGGAGGCGATTCTTTTGCCGCAAAAAAATATAATTGTAAAAGGTGCGCGAGAGCACAACTTAAAAAATATCGATGTCGAAATCCCGCGCGACAAGCTCGTGGTGTTCACGGGACTTTCGGGTTCGGGAAAATCATCGCTGGCATTTGATACTATATATGCAGAGGGACAGAGAAGATATGTTGAATCCCTCTCGTCATACGCAAGACAGTTCCTCGGTCAGATGGAGAAGCCTCAGGTGGACTACATCGAGGGGCTTTCTCCCGCTATATCAATAGATCAGAAAACGACGTCAAAGAACCCGCGTTCGACCGTCGGAACGGTGACGGAAATATATGATTATCTGCGCCTGCTCTATGCACGCATAGGCATTCCGCACTGTCCCGTCTGCGGCAGAGAGATATCGAGGCAGACTGTTGACGATATCGTTGACAGCGTGCTCGAGCTGCCCGAGGGCACCAGAATTCAGGTCATGGCACCTATTGCACGCGGTAAAAAGGGTCAATTCGTCAAGGAACTCGAAAGCGCGAAAAAGGACGGATATGTCCGCGTGCGCGTTGACGGAATAATATATGACCTCAGTGAAAAAATCGAGCTGGACAAGAACAAAAAGCACAATATAGAAATTGTGGTCGACAGACTCGTTGTAAAAGAGAGCATTCGAAGCAGGCTTGCCGATTCCATTGAAACAGCAACAGGTCTTTCAAACGGCATTCTGCTTGTTGATGTAATAGACGGCGAAGAGAAGCTTTATTCTCTCGACTATGCCTGTCCGGAGCACGGAGTCAGCATTGAAGAGCTCGAACCGCGTATGTTCTCGTTCAACAACCCATTCGGCGCCTGCCCGACCTGCTCCGGACTCAGCGTATTCATGAAGCCCGATCCCGATCTTATCGTGCCGGATAAAAATCTTTCGCTCAGACAGGGCGCGATAAAGGCGAGCGGCTGGAACAATGCCGACGGCGGCACGATAGCGCAGATGTACATGGAGGGTATTGCGAATAAATACAGCTTTACTCTCGACACTCCGTTTAAAGATATCCCTGCGGACGGCGTTGACGCTATAATGTACGGCACAAAAGGCGAGAAGCTCAAGCTTACGCGCAGAAACGAATATGGCACAGGCTCGTATATGACCGCATTCGAGGGCATCTGCAACAATATTGAGCGCAGATATAAAGAAACCACAAGCGACTGGTCACGCGCCGAGCTTGAACAGTGCATGTCAACGGTAAAATGTCCCGACTGCCACGGAGCAAGGCTCAAAAAAGAGTCGCTGTGCGTAACCGTCGGCGGAATAAATATAGACGAATTTGCAAATAAATCTATTGTCAAAGCCATAGAATTTCTTGATTCGCTCACCCTGACCGACCGCGAGCAGATGATAGCGAAGCTTATAGTCAAGGAGATAAAGGACAGACTGACATTTTTGCGTAGCGTCGGCCTCGGTTATCTGACGCTTGCCCGCTCGTCTGCGAGCCTCTCCGGCGGCGAAAGCCAGAGAATACGCCTTGCAACTCAGATCGGCTCGTCGCTTGTCGGAGTTCTGTATATTCTCGACGAGCCGAGTATAGGTCTGCATCAGCGCGACAACGAAAAGCTTCTGAATACTCTTCGCAACCTCAGGGATATCGGCAACACGCTTATAGTTGTCGAGCACGACGAGGACACGATGCGCGCGGCGGACTACATTGTCGATGTCGGTCCGGGTGCGGGTATCCACGGCGGAAATATAGTCTGTACAGGCACGGCGGAAGATATAATGAACTGCAAGGAGTCGATAACCGGGCAGTATCTCAGCGGTCGCAAGAAGATTCCAGTTCCCGCAAAGCGCAGAAAAGGCAACGGAAAAAGCCTGAAAATAATCGGCGCACGCGAAAACAATCTCAAAAATATAGATGCCGAAATCCCGCTCGGCGAGTTTGTGTGTATAACCGGCGTATCCGGTTCGGGCAAATCGTCGCTTATAAACGAGATACTGTATAAACGCCTTGTGACCGAACTCAACGGAGCGAAAAAAGTTGCGGGCGCGCATACGGATATCCTCGGAATTGACAATCTCGACAAGGTTATCGCAATAGACCAGTCCCCGATAGGGCGTACTCCGCGCTCTAATCCGGCGACATATACAGGCGTGTTCAATGATATCCGCGACCTGTTCGCATCAACTGCCGAGGCAAAAGCGAGGGGATACAAAGCAAACAGATTCTCGTTCAATGTCAAAGGCGGACGCTGCGAGGCGTGCCAGGGCGACGGAATAGTGAAGATAGAGATGCATTTCCTTGCCGATATCTATGTGCCCTGCGACGTCTGCAAAGGCGCGAGATACAACCGCGAAACGCTCGAAGTCAAATACAAGGGCAAAAATATCTACGATGTGCTCGAAATGACCGTTGAAGAGGGGCTTGAGTTCTTCTCGAGCATACCGAAGATAAAGCGCAAATTGCAAACCCTCTACGATGTCGGTCTCGGCTATGTCAAAATCGGTCAGCCCGCAACTACACTTTCCGGCGGCGAGGCACAGCGCGTCAAGCTTTCAACCGAGCTTTCACGCCGCTCTACAGGAAAGACTGTTTATATTCTTGATGAGCCTACAACGGGTCTGCACACAGCCGATGTACACAAGCTCATTGAAGTGCTCCACAGGCTTGTTGACAACGGAAATTCAGTCATTGTTATCGAACACAACCTCGATGTCATAAAGACCGCCGACTGGATACTCGACCTCGGTCCCGAAGGCGGCGACGAGGGCGGCGAGATAATCGCACAGGGCACTCCCGAGCAGGTTGCTGCAACCGAAGGCTCATACACCGGGCAATATCTCAAAAAGCTTCTGAACGATACGGAGGAATAACAGAATGATAACTTCACGAACCGTCAGTTCTCTTGAAAAGATTTTTCACGATTCCGAGCCGACCTGCGCGTCGCTCTCGGAGATGTCTATGCTCGGCAACGAGCGCGCATCATTCCAGCTCGCGTATTTCTCCGACGAGGACACACAGTGCGGGATATCCGTATCCGGCTGGAAGCCCGAGAATATAAAAATATACAAAGTCGTTGAGATAAATTCAGATCTTCCGGCTTTTGAGGACTCGGATTTCTATTTTCTCCGGAAAACTCCCGGGCTCTATCCCGATATGCTTGAGCCCATTGAAGACAATTCATTCTTTGCAGAGAGCGGACATTACGGAAGCTTATGGATTGAACTCGATGCGTCCGGCGAATCGGCGGGCAGACATGATATTTTTATCACGGTTTCAAAAGGCAAAGAGACCGTCACGAATGTTATCACAGTCGATGTTATCGCCGCAAAGCTTCCCGAACAGGCGCTCATGTGCACCATGTGGTTCCACTGTGACTGCCTTGCGACATATTATAAAGTCGATGTTTTCAGCGAAGAGCATTGGAATATAATCGAAAACTATGTCAGAAATGCCGCAAATCACGGAATCAATTTTATTCTAACTCCGCTTTTCACTCCGCCGCTTGATACCGAAGTCGGGGGAGAGAGACCGACCGTTCAGCTTGTCGATGTCAAAAAGACCAAAGATGGATACGAGTTCGGCTTCGACAAACTCGACCGATGGATAGATATGTGCAGACGCTGCGGAATTAAATATTTCGAAATGTCGCATCTGTTCACCCAGTGGGGTGCGGAGCACGCGCCGAAGATAGTCGCCGAAGTTGACGGAGAAAAAAAGCGCATCTTCGGTTGGGAGACCGATGCTGACAGCGAAGAATACCGCGACTTTCTGCACCGTTTTGCCGCGGCTCTGACCGCTTTTATCGACAGAAAGGGTATAAGAAATTTCTGCCGCTTCCACGTGTCTGATGAGCCGTCATTGGAGCAGTATGAAGTATATAAAAAGCGCGCCGATCTGATAGCGGAGATATTCCCGGGCTTCAAAGTCATAGACGCGCTTTCGGATATTGAATTTTTTGACAAAGGCGCTGTAAAATATCCTGTTCCATCCGAAGATCATGTTGAAGATTTTGTCGGCAAAGTCGATGAATTCTGGACATATTACTGCTGCGGTCAGCACAACAAGAATGTCCCGAACAGATTCTTTGCAATGCCGTCGGCGCGAAACCGTATTCTCGGCACTCTGCTTTATAAGTACAATGCAACCGGCTTCCTCCAGTGGGGCTATAACTATTGGTATTCGCAGTTTTCAAAGCATGAGATAGACCCGTTCACCGTGACCGATGCAGGCAAGGCGTTCCCGTCTGGCGATGCGTTTGTTGTTTATCCCGGCGAAGACGGGCAGCCGATTAACTCGCTCAGGTTCAAAGTATTCTATGACGGACTCCAGGATCTTGCCGCGATGCGTCTGCTCGAAAGCCTTGTCGGGCGCGAAAAGGCGCTTGAAATCGCGATTCAGGATGACGAACTCACTTTCCAGAAATATCCGCACGGCAGCAGCTATCTCCTGGCTCTCAGAGGGCGCGTGAACAAAGCTATAAAAGAGAATATATAAAAAATCACCGCGACCAGTAACAAGGCCGCGGTGATATATTTTTGTCTCTTATTCTTCTTCGGATTTTGCTTTTCTGTTCATAATGAACTCGTTTACTTTGTCGGACAGCTCACCGTGCAGCTTATACTTCTTTGTGAAGATGATGAGCGAAAGTACAACAAAAATCGGCGGGATAATAAACATCATTGTGGAAATGGTGTTCTTTGTGAGCTCTGTCTGAACGGGGAGAGTCGCATCATAGTGGGAGAACTGAAGTCCGAGGGCTATGACTATCGACTGTATGGTGTAGGCGAGCTTCTGAAGGAATCCTTTCATCGAGAAAACGATGGACTCCGAGCGATAGCCGAGGCTGTATTCGCCGTAATCAACGATATCGGCGAGCATAACAGTCTGCGAAACAAAGATGCATCCAATGCCCATGCAGCCTATAAGTGCAAAAACGGCGAACGGAATGAACATCTTTGCGTTCGACGCGAGAAGCACGGGACCGAACAGGAACATTCCGAGATAGCCTATAACGGTCATGCACATCGCGCCCTGAATGACCTTGCGGCGTGTGAACTTCTTCGAAAGCACCGGGAGCAGGAACAGACCAAGAGCCTGACCTACGCCGCCGATTGCCGCGAAATAAGAGAGCAGCGATTTGTTGCCCATGACGTTATCGAAGAAGTAGATGCCCATTGCGTTGGTTATGTACCAGCCGGTGTTAAAGAGCAGGGCGGTGAGCATGAAAATGAGCAGCTGATCGTTCGATTTGACGGTTTTAAAAGCTTTTGCAAGCGTGAACTTCTCTTTCGGAGGCACTGAACCGCGCTCTCTTGTGGTGGTGACAGTGATAAACGCGCCGATAATAAGTACGATACCGGCTATCATCGCCCAGCGGCTGTAGCCGACGGAATCGTTGCCCTTGCCGAGCATCGCGACCATCTGGACGGTGAACACGCTGACTATTATCTGACCGAAGCCCGAGAAGAATCTCGGAATGGCTGAGACAACATTTCTCTTCTGTGGGTCGCTCGTCAGCGCGGGAACCATCGACCAGTATGGGATATCTATCATCGTGTTTGTCATGCCCCAGAGAACATACATAACAGCGGCATAGATATAGAGCTTTATGTTTATGAAATCTCTGCTGACCTCAAATCCGGGATTGGTGAAGAGGAAAGTCAGCGCAACTGCATTTAGTACGGCGCCGCACATTATCCACGGGCGGAACTTGCCGAACTTTGACTTCGTGTTGTCAACGATCGTGCCCATCATCGGGTCGTTGATGCCGTCCCATATACGCGCGAGAGTCGGCACGATAAGCAGGAAAGTTGCATTGAGCAGAAGAACATCGGTTAAATACTTTGTAAGGAACGAGTTGAACAGACCGTAACTCAGATCCATTCCGATAGCGCCCACGCCGAAACCGAGATATCCGAATATCCATGATATCCCGCCGGAGCTGCGCTTGGCTTTTTTCTCTTTCATTGATTCACATCCTCATAAAAGTTATAAGATAATATTAATTCAAACTAAAGCTTCCGTCAAGCCGAAAAAGACAAAATGAATTGAAAAATCGCGGTTTTGATGGTAATATATAGTCAGAGCCTAAAGGAGACACGGTATGCAAGCTATAGACGAAAGGCTTCAAGAATATGTAGCTGATATAATAATTCCGCAAATGCTTTAAATGAGTTTTTCAACAAATACTATGAAAACGAAAGGGGAACGGAATAATGCTCAGATTCAACTCCGACCATAAATTCAAGATAATGCAGATAGCCGACACGCAGGAGATCCCCGCTGTGTCGCCCGACACACTGAGTCTTATAAACAATGCGCTTGACCGCGAAAAGCCCGACCTTGTTATCTTCACTGGCGATCAGATAAAAGGCTATTCAAAGAAGTTCAAAAAAGATCCCGCGATAATCGAAGGCACTATAGATACTCTCGTTGAGCCGATCGCAAAGAGAAATATTCCGTTTATGGTGACCTACGGCAACCACGACGCGCAGTGCGGTGTTGATAATCGTGGTCAGTACAAGTTTTACGCGAAGTACGACAATTTTATAAGCGGTGATCTCAGAAATGCCGATGATGTCGGAACGGCGGATATTCAGATTTATTCAAGCACCGAAGACAAGCCTGTGTTTGAGTTATATATAATCGACTCCCACGGCAAAGCAAAAGACGGCGCAGGATACGCGCCCGTCGACAAAAAGCAAATAGAATGGTATGTCTCGCGCCGCGAACAGCTCAAAGCCAAAAACGGAGACTATCTGCCGTCGCTCGTGTTTCAGCATATCCCCGTGCCGGAGTTTTTCGATGTTATAAAGAAAGTGCCCAAGGGCGCTAAGGGCGCAGTCCCGGCATACGGAGCGCATGAAAATGAGTATTTTGTGCTCAATGATGAAACTATCGCCGAAGGCGGATTTATGCTTGAATCGCCCGCTTCTCCTGATGTAAACACCGGCGAATTTGAGGCGATGAGCGAAAAGGGCGATGTCCTCGGCATATATGTCGGTCACGATCACAACAACAGCTTTGTCGTAAAATACAAAGGCGTTGATCTCGGATATACTCAGGGCGCGGGATTCAATGTGTACGGTCCAGGCGAAAACAGGGGAGTGCGAATCTTTGAGCTCGACGAGACTGCACCTCGCGAATACAAAACCCATACCGCGACATTCAAAGAACTTTGCGGAACAAAGATAAAGACCCCGGTCAAAGAGTTTATCTATAAGCACGCGCCGACCAGCCCGCGCGCCGTCAAACCGATACTCATAAAAGTCGGCATCGGCATTGCCGCAATTGCAGCTGTTTACGCCGCATATAAGTTCTTTACAGGGTTCAATATATAAACAAAAAACACAGCACCGCATTGAAAAATCATGCGGTGCTGATTATTTATTTTATAAACGAGAACATATGAATTATATTCATGTCTTCCTGCATATCAAGTCCGTGGCTTCCCACGCCTCCGTCTATCTCATGGCAGCCGTGATCGGGGCAGAAGCCCAGCAGAGTTTTATGCCCGCTCCACTTCGCTTTTATAGCGTCGTGTATCTCTGAAAATACGGCTATATTAGCTTTGAGTGCATCTATCGACTCTTTACCCTCCGGCGCCCAGCGGTGCATCGTGCCGTCATAGTTGCCGTTATAGAGCGTGATGAAATCGTATTCATCTGAATCTATCAGCTCAAGCGCTTTTGCGTTGCATTCTTCAACGGACGGATATATGTAGTAATCAATGTTACGCTCAAGGAAGATTTTTGAAATACTGTCGCCCTCGGTCGAAACTATTGCGCAGCGTTTGCCTGCTGCGGCGAGAGCATCAAAAGCCGTCGCTATTTTTAAAACCGGCTTTTCGTATTTCATTATGCCGTGAATCTCCGGCATAACGCCCGAATACATCGAAGCGAAGCAGACCGGCGTCACGCTCGGCATAACGGAGAGCATTGGGAGCTGAATCTGTGTTCTGAGTATCGCGTCTTTGAACAATTCAGTATATTTCTGAAACAGCCACAGTGCGATAGCGTCGGGGTTATATATAAACACTCTGTCTGCTCCGCCTTCGCCGAGCTCGGCAAAGAGTTTGTCGAGCACTATGTCGCACGGGGCATCTGCACCGTCGGGAGCATCGATGCCCAAAGCGCGCGTAAATGTGGCGGCGGAACGGGTCAGCCTTATTGAATCATAGAGTTCACTCATTGCTTTCATTCTCCTTGATTAGATTATTTATATCCGATATCTCCGGCATTGAGAGCAGTGCTCCCTTTTTGCAGGTCACAAGAGATGCGGCAGCGTTTGCGAAAACAAGCATATTCCTGAGTTCAGCTTCTTTAACCTCTTTGCCGCCGTTATTCAAAAACCAGTCTATACAGCAAGCGCAGAAAGTATCGCCCGCTCCGGTTGTGTCTATCGTATTTACATTGAGAAAAGTCGGCGCTTCGGCATAAATATTTTTATAATATGCGCGGCTTCCGCTGCGCCCCGCAGTCACAGTCAGTAATGCAACATTCGGGTAGCACGTTCTGAATATCTCAACAGCTTTATTTATTTCATTACAGCCGGTCAGAAAACGCAATTCGTCAATCTCGATTTTTACAATATCGCTCACCGAACAGCCGTAATCTATTTTTTGCTTTGCCCTGTCCATGCTGTCCCAGAGCAGAGGACGGAGATTGGGGTCGAACGACAACAGCAAGCCCGAATCTTTCGCTGTCTCAATAGCTTTTACCGTTGCCTTTTCAACGACATCGTGTGTCATCGAAAGCGTTCCGAAGTGAAGAACGCGGCTCTGCTTTATGATATCTACATTGACTTCATCTTCGCGCAGCATCATATCCGCACCGGGAGCGCGGTAAAAAGAAAAGTTTCTGTCGCCGTATTCGTCCGTCTCAACAAAAGCGAGCGTTGTGCGGACATTCTCGTCAAACACGAGCCCGCCGATCTCCGTGCCGCTGCTCTCGACAATATTTTTGAGCTTCTTGCCGAAGATATCGTCTCCGACCTTGCCGATAAACGCAGTGCTCCTGCCGAGCTTGTTGAGCATTGCCAGAACATTGCACGGCGCGCCGCCGGGATTTGCCTCAAAAATCGACGAGCCGATATCCGACACCCCCAACTGCGCCATATCGATGAGCAGTTCGCCTATTGCGGTGACATCAAACATTTTATGCTGCCTTCTTTCGTGTTTTGCGTTTCTTTGCGGCGGTTCTGATGCCGTTTATCGCCATACCGAGAAGCGGCGAAATAACAAGTGTGACAATTAAAATCACAAACTGGTTTTCAATCTCAAAATATTTTGGAACTATCGATTGCAGACGCTGATGAAGCAAATAAAGCTCAAGACTGTATTTGCCTAAAAAATCAAACGGGAAAGTAATACCTTTTTCAAGCTTCGGCAGTTTTTTATTGAGTGCCGAAAGTCCGAGAGAGACAAGCAGGCAGAATGACGGCATCATCAGCAGAGCTGGATAGCAGTTGAGCCCGTTTTTTATATATTCCGGCTCTTTGACGCAGCCGTTGAGATAATAGGCGAGAAAAGTTCCGACTATAAATGCCGCAATATTGAGTATCAGCGAAGTTTTAGTAACTTTTTTATCTTGCTCAGCAAGCCTTCCCGTATGTATTCCGAGCAGGAAAACGGAAAGCCTGACTGCCGTTCCCCAAAGATAGATCAAATCGTTATAATACATTATAACGCAAAGCGGAACAGAAAGAGACATACACGCTGAGGTATATATTATCTGCTTTTTGCCGCCGAGCTTTTTATAGAAGAACAGGAACAGGGGAGTTATCAGATAAAAAGCCAGCTGAGTTGGGATATACCAGTCAAATCGTGCGTGCCGCGTCCAATATCCGATGCCGGATATATAATAGAAGAAGTCAAGAGCACTCGCTCTGTCGAGCCTCAGCAGACAATATGAAGCGCAGGCAACTATAATATACGCAGGCAGAATTCGAACGAGGCGTGCCTTATAAAACCCGAGCACATTCGGTCTTTTAGTCAGCGAATAATATACTCCGAGCCCGGAGAGGAAAAGAAAAATATCGACTCCGTAAAAGCCGATTCTGTGAATAAACCATCCGACTTCGGTGGCGAATTTCAGCGGTATGTGAAAATACATTACCCACAGTATGGCAAAGCCCATCAAAAAACCGCGATATTTGCTCAGTGTGCCGTAAGTCAAGCCGATCACTTCCTGTCCATTTTTCACAATAGTAACATGAATTAACACCCATTTCAATATAAAATGAATTAGTTCTGCTTTTTCTCTTTTATTTTTTTGTTTAATGTGATAAAATTTTGTTGTTTAAAAAGACAAGAAGGAGTGCTGTATGAAAACTGAAAAAATAAGAGAGTCGATACTCAGCGGCAAGACATCGCTTGGTATTGAACTCGGTTCAACAAGAATCAAGGGTATACTTGTTGACGAAAACAACGAAGTCATCGCGGCGGGCGGTTATTCATGGGAAAATAAGCTCGAAAACGGCATCTGGACATATCATCTCAACGATGTTTGGACGGGTATGCGCGAATGTTACAGAACCCTTGCCGAGGATGTCAGAGGCAAATATGATATTGAATTGACTTCTGCCGGCGCAATGGGCATTTCCGGCATGATGCACGGATATCTTGTGTTCGACAAAGAGGGCAGACAGTTAGCTGATTTCAGAACATGGCGAAACACCGTCACCGAGCGCTCGGCGGCTGAGCTTTCCGAGCTTTTCGGGTTCAATATTCCTCAGCGCTGGAGCATAGCTCACCTTGACCGCGCCATACTCAATGGCGAGGATCATATCAAAAGCATCGACTTTATGACAACGCTCGCGGGCTATGTACACTGGATGCTGACGGGAGAGAAGGCAATCGGTATCGGCGAAGCATCCGGTATGTTCCCGATAAACAGCGAAACTCACGATTTCGATGAAACGATGATAAGGAAGTTCGATTCGAGAGTCGCAGACAAAAATCTTCCTTGGAAGCTGCGCGACATATTGCCGACAGTACACAGCGCAGGAGATTTTGCCGGCAAGCTTACGGAAGAGGGCGCAAAGCTCCTTGATCCGACAGGAAAGCTCAAACCCGGTATTCCGTTCTGCCCACCAGAGGGCGATGCAGGCACCGGCATGGTGGCAACGAACAGCGTTGCGCAGAGAACCGGTAATGTTTCGGCAGGAACGTCGATATTTGCAATGATAGTCCTAGAAAAGCCGCTCTCAAAGGTGTATCCCGAGATAGACATGGTAACAACGCCGGACGGCAGTCCCGTTGCGATGGTACACTGCAACAACTGCACGACCGATCTCGATTCGTGGATAGGTCTGCTCAAAGAGACTGTGGAGCTGATGAGCGGGAGCGTTGACGTACCGAAGCTCTATGACACATTCTACAACAAAGCTCTCGAGGGCACTCCGGACTGCGGAGGACTGCTCTCCTATAACTATTATTCAGGCGAGCACACAACGGGATTTGAAGCCGGCAGGCCGCTTTTCACAAAGCTTCCGGACAGCAAGATGAATCTTGCAAACTTTGCCCGCGCGATACTCTTCTCGACGATGGCAACTTTAAAATTCGGCATGAACATACTGACTGAAAAAGAATTTGTCCGCGTTGACAGACTTCTCGGCCACGGCGGATTGTTCAAAACCCCCGGTGTCGGTCAGAAGCTCATGGCGGCCGTGCTCGAAACCCCTGTTGCCGTTATGTCGACGGCAGGCGAGGGAGGCGCATGGGGAATCGCTCTGCTTGCATCATATATGAAGAACCGTGCGGACGGCGAATCGCTTGACAGTTTCCTCGATTCAAAAGTATTCGGCGATATGCTCGGAGACAGCGTAGCTCCCGACGCTGAAGACGCCGAGGGATTCAAAAAATATATGGATCGCTACAGAGCGGGTCTCGCTATAGAACGCGCGGCAGTAGACAACCTGAACTGAATATATTTTTCAGCCCTGTGCTTTCAAAAGTGCAGGGCTTTTTTATTTTTTCACCCTTTGATTTGACAAAAAAGACCTCGGCGGCGGCTTATAATTGAGTCATACCGTTTCGGGAGGTGCGCGATGAGCAATGTTATATATGTCGATATACTGCTGATGATAAATCTGCTCGTCAACTTTCTGATGCTGTCGGCGGCGGGTCTTTTGGTGAAAACCCCGACGCGCAGTTGGCGCATTTTGCTCTCCGCCGCGATAGGTGCGGTTTATTCATTGATAATCTTTCTGCCAGATATGAATCTGTTCTTTTCGATAGCCTTGCGAGTTATTTGTTTTGCGGCGATGCTTTTCACCGCGTTCTCTATACGCTCGGTTAAAGACTTTCTCAGAGCGGGCGGCGGCTTTCTTATGGCAAACTTCGCCTTTGCGGGAATCACGCTCGCCATATGGCTGATGTTCAAACCTGACGGACTTACATATAAAAACGGCACGGTGTATTTTGATATCAGCGCTGTTACGCTCCTGTTGACCTCTGCCGCCTGCTATGCTGTTATACGACTCATCTCCTATTTTATGCGCCGTAACGCGCCCGACAGCCACACGGCAACAGTAAGAATAAATTATCACGGAAAAGAGGCTGAATGCGCCGCTCTCATAGATACTGGCAGCTCACTGAAAGAGCCGTTTTCCTCATATCCTGCGATAGTGTTTGAGTACAGCGCGATAGCTTCTGTTCTGCCGGATGAAATAAAAGAACTCGTGCGCAGGGAGATAAAGGAAGACGAGGCATATGCCTGCCGCGGTGTCAGGTTTATAAGCTTCAGGTCGGTCGGCGGGAGCGGGCTTCTTCCGGCGATAAAAATTGACAAAGCAACAGTAAAAACCGCCAAGGGCATTTTTGTATGCAGCGAGACTTATGCCGCGATATATAACAATTCGCTGTCCGGCGGCGAATATTCGGCACTTATAGGAAACAATTTCTTTGACAGAGCGGAAAGGGGAGGCTCAAAAAATGAAAAAGCTGAAAGAGGTAATACAAAAACTGATAAACCGTTTTCTCAACCGCAGAGACCGGGGCGAGGTACACTACATAAACGGCTACGAGATACTGCCCGCCCCGCTGAAAAAAGATGAGGAGCGTGAGATATTTGAGCGCATCGAAGCGGGCGACGAATCCGCACGCGAGCCGCTCATAGTGCATAATCTCAGGCTTGTGGTCTATATAGCGAGAAAGTTTGAAAACTCCGGAGTAGGAATAGAAGATCTGATATCAATAGGCACTATCGGGCTGATAAAAGCCGTCAACACATTCAGACCGTCAAAGAACATAAAGCTCGCGACATATGCTTCACGGTGCATCGAAAACGAGATACTCATGTTCCTGCGCAAGACAAATAATATAAGAAACGAGATTTCGCTCGACGAACCGCTGAATGTGGATTGGGACGGAAACGAACTGCTTTTGTCCGATATTCTCGGCAGCGAGCCGGATACGGTAAATCGCGGCATAGAGGCGGAGGACGAAAAAAGTCTGCTTTTGCGTACCGTTGATGCCCTTGCCGACCGCGACAAGCTTATAATGCGGATGCGGTTCGGACTCGACGGCGGAAAGGAATATACGCAAAAGGAAGTTGCAGATATGCTCGGCATATCGCAGAGCTACATATCAAGGCTCGAAAAAAGGATTATAGAACGCCTGAAAAAAGAAATGAACGTCGTGTGATTCGACGCACCTCCAGCGGCATATAATGCCGTTGGGGGTGATTTTTTTGAACTGCTGCGTGACGGATCTGAGGAACAAGCAGGTTATAAATCAAAGAGATGGGAATATACTCGGCCCCGTGTCGGATATTGAAGTTGACACTTGCTCGGGCAAGGTAGTTGCAATTATCGTATTCGGCAGGCCGAAATGTATGGGGCTGCTCGGACGATGCGACGATATAAGAATATGCTGGGAAGACATAAAAGTTATTGGCGAGGATGCCGTGCTCGTGTGCTACAATCAGCAGGCGTGCTGTGCGCCGCCGAGAAAAGGAGGTAGATTCTGCGACATATTCAATTCTTTTTGAAATAACTTGACAAATACTGCTTTTTATTGTATTATATTGCTACACTTTATCGAATAAAAGCTTTAAAGCGCAAAACAAAGAAAAAGCAGAGGAAGAAAAAATGGAGAACACCACCGTCTGGATAACTATCGCGGTATATGTTGCGGTTATGATAATAATCGGCATTGTATCGGGACGAGAATCAAAGAGCATAGCCGATTTGACGGTCGGCGGACGAAACGCCGGAGCGTGGCTTTCGGCGCTTTCTTACGGTACGGCATATTTTTCGGCAGTTATGTTTGTCGGCTACGCCGGCGGCACGGGACTCAACTACGGTCTTTGGGGTATCGCCGCAGGAATAGGCAACGCCGTGTTCGGCTCGTGGCTCGCCTGGCGTGTGCTCGCCAGAAGAACACGCGATGTTTCAGACAGGCTCAAAATAAAAACAATGCCTCAGTTCTTTGAACTGAGATACAACAGCCGCGCCATGAAAATATTTGCCTGCATGGTTATATTTATTTTCATGATCCCGTATTCGGCGTCGGTCTATAAAGGTCTCGCGTCGGTTGCCGATGTTCTGCTCGGAATAGACGACAAAATATGCATGATAATTATTGCAGTTCTCGCCGCAGTGCTTCTTCTGCTCGGCGGATATCTCGTTCAGGCTCGCGCGGACTTTGTTCAGGGAATTGTCATGATGTTCGGCATAACTCTTCTTATAATTTTTGTTATCCGCTGCGACAGAGTCGGCGGTATAGAGGGTCTCAGAGAATACGCCAACTCGGCAGAGGGTCTTCCGAAACTCGGACTCAAATCCGCAACTTCGCTCATCGCAACGGTGCTTATGACCAGTTTCGGCACATGGGGACTGCCGCAGATGATACAGAAATATTTTGGCATAAAGGACGACAAGCAGGCGAAGCGCGGCATAGTTATATCCACATTTTTCGCCCTGCTCGTTGCGGGCGGAGGATATTTTATAGGCTCACTCTGCCACAGATTCTTCACTGCCGACGAGATAGCATCATTTAAAAAGCCGGTTCAGGACTATGTCGTTCCGAATATGCTCAAGGTCGCGAATCTTCCGAATATACTGCTCGGAATCGTCCTTGTCCTGCTCATAGCAGCGTCGGTTTCGACTCTTTGCTCCATAACGCTCACTGCGAGCTCGACATTCTCCATGGACTTTGTAAAGAGCGTGCTCAAGCCCGGAATGAAAGAAAAGAAAGTAACTGTTCTCACAAAAGTTCTCTGCGTTGTGTTTATTCTCTGCTCATATGTTGTCGCAAATACAGATACGCCAATTCTTGATATGATGAGCTACTCCTGGGGTATAATTTCCGGCTCGTTCCTTGCGCCTTATGTCGTTGCGCTGTTCTGGAAGCGTATGAACAAACACGGTGCTTGGGCTGCGATGATAGGCGGTTTCTCTGTCGCGATAGTTCCTGCGATATGCAAACTGCTTGTTGAGTTCGGGGTCAACAACAGCACGGCATCAACGCTTGCGGGATTCGGACCGCTTTTCGCCTGCATAGCGATGCTCCTTTCGCTCGCGCTCTGCTTCATCGTCAGCGCAATAACAGCGAAAGATGACAAGAATGTTACTGAATTATTTTATAACGGTATTGTCGAAAAAGAGTAACAGTGGTATAATTTATAGGTAATTTCCGAATACCCTGTCGAAGTATAAAAGAGGGAGACTTCAAGATGTTTTTTCAAAAGGAAATTGAAACAATGAAGCGCAGCGAGCTGGAAGCGCTGCAGCTCGAAAGACTGAAATGGACGGTTGATTACTGCTACAAAAATGTGCCGTTCTACACAAAGAAGCTTGACGAGGCGGGTATCTCCGCCGACAAGATCAAGAGCCTGAGCGATATAAAATACATACCGCCGACTACAAAAGCCGATTTGCGCGACAACTATCCGTTCGGTCTGTTCGCAAGACCGATGAAAGAGATGGTGCGTATTCACGCTTCGTCCGGCACAACAGGTAAGCCCACAGTCGTTGGATATACGAAGCACGACCTTGATCTGTGGTCGGACTGCGTTGCCCGTATTGCCGCCGCAGCAGGCGCTACCGACGAAGATATCGTTCAGATATCTTTCGGTTACGGCATGTTCACGGGTGCTCTGGGTCTTCATTACGGACTCGAAAAGCTCGGCGCAACAGTCGTTCCCAATTCGAGCGGCAACACCGAAAAGGCACTGATGTATATGCGCGATTTCGGTACCACCGCGCTCGTTGCAACTCCGTCATATGCGCTTTATATGTGCGAAACGGCAAAAGAGCTCGACTATCCGATGAGCGACTACAAGCTTCGCCTCGGTCTGTTCGGCTCGGAGGGCTGCACACCCGAGATGAGAACCCAGATTGAAAAGGGCTGGGGACTGTTCGCCACCGACAACTACGGCATGAGTGAGCTTATGGGTCCCGGAGTTTCCGGCGAATGCGAGGAGCGCGACGGACTGCATTTCTGCGAAGACTATTTCTATCCCGAGATAGTCGACCCCGAAACACTCGAACCTCTTGCCGAGGGCGAGACAGGCGAACTGCTTGTGACTACGCTGACAAAAGAGGGACTTCCTCTGCTCAGATACAGAACCCGCGACATCACAAGACTCAACTATTCTCCCTGCAAATGCGGAAGAACAGGAGTCAGAATGGACAAGGTCAAGGGCAGAAGCGACGATATGCTAAAAATACGCGGCGTGAACGTGTTCCCGTCGCAGATTGAAAGCGTGCTTATCGGCACGGAGCAGATCGGCGCAAACTATCAGCTGGTTGTCCGCCGCGAGGGATTTTCAGATACACTTGAAGTCCGCGTTGAGCTTGTTGACGCATCTCTGCTTGAGAGCTACGGCGAAATTGAGCAGCTTCAGAAGAAGATAATGCATAATCTCCAGACCACTCTTGGTATCCAGTGCAAGGTCAGCCTGCTTGAGCCCAAGACACTCGAGAGATTTGTCGGCAAGGCGCACAGAGTTGTTGATTTGAGAAACGAGAAGAAATAAATCCGGAGGCAAAAAATGAGAAAGTTACTTTTAGGAAACGAGGCCGTCGCAAGAGGCCTTTACGAAGCCGGATGCCGTGTTGCATCGAGCTATCCCGGCACCCCGAGCACCGAGGTGACGGAGAGCGCGGCTAAATATGACGAGATATACTGCGAATGGGCGCCGAACGAAAAAGTCGCTATGGAGACCGCAGGCGGCGCTGCCATAGCCGGAGCGCGTTCTTTCTGCGGCATGAAGCATGTCGGATTGAATGTTGCCGCCGACCCGCTGTTCACGCTCTCTTATACTGGCGTAAATGCCGGTATGGTCATAGTCGTTGCGGACGATCCCGGAATGCACTCATCGCAGAATGAGCAGGATTCGCGCAACTATGCAAAGGCATCAAAGATACCGATGCTCGAGCCCGCGGATTCTCAGGAATGTCTCGCTTTCACGAAGCTCGCATATGATATCTCCGAGCGTTACGACACCCCGGTTATAATCAGACTCACTACGAGAATCTCTCATTCCCGCAGCCTTGTTGAGATAGGGGAGAGAGTCGACAACGGACTCAAAGAGTATGTCAAGGACACACAGAAATATGTCATGATGCCCGCCATGGCGAAAAAGAAGCATGTCATAGTTGAAGAGAGAACAAAGGCTCTCGAAGCATGGGGCGACAGTGAAGCTGTTGACCTCGGAGTCAACAAGATTGAATATAACGACAAGAAAATCGGCATAATCGCTGGCGGAATTGCCTACCAGTATGCCAAAGAGGCTCTCGGCGATAAAGCGTCTTATCTCAAGATAGGCTGCCTTTATCCGCTGCCCGAGAAGACAATCCGCGACTTTGCGGCAGAATGCGAAAAAGTCTATGTCATCGAAGAGCTTGACTCTTACATAGAAGATCACTGCCGCAAGCTCGGAATAAATGTCATCGGCAAGGAACAGTTCACGCTTCTCGGCGAGTATTCGCAGAGCATGATAAAGAAAGTTATCCTCGGTGAAGAGAACGCTTATCTCAAGGCCGATATAAATGTTCCCGCGCGTCCGCCCGTACTTTGCGCCGGATGTCCGCACAGAGGTCTGTTCTATGCTCTCAAGAAGCTCAAGGTCAATGTCAGCGGCGATATCGGCTGCTACACGCTCGGCTCTATGGCGCCTCTCGGCATGATGGACACCTGCATATGCATGGGCGCATCGGTCTCCGCGCTCCACGGCATGAACAAGGCCGACGAATCCGGCAGCCACAAGCGCGTAGCGGTTATAGGCGACTCGACATTCATTCATTCGGGTGTCACCGGTCTTATAAACATCGCATACAATCAGAGCAATTCCGTTGTTATCGTCCTTGATAACAGCATCACCGGCATGACCGGACATCAGCAGAATCCGACTACCGGACTTACAATAAAGGGTGACCCGACAACGGCAGTCAGCCTTGAAGCTCTCGCTCACGCAGTCGGAATAAACCGCGTCGTTGTCGTTGATCCTTATGACCTCGCAGCAACAGAAAAAGCAATAAAAGAAGAGCTTGAAGCGGACGAGCCCTCGGTAGTTATATCCCGTCGTCCCTGCGTACTTCTCAAATATGTTAAGACCAAGCCACCCGTCAAAGTCAACACCGACAAGTGCGCCTCCTGCAAGATGTGCATGAAGATCGGCTGCCCCGCGATAAGTATGAAAGAGGGCAAGGCTCACATTGACTTCACCCTTTGCGTCGGCTGCGATGTCTGCAAGCAGCTGTGCAAATTCGGTGCGATAGAATAAGAGAGGAGCGGGAAAAATGGCAGTTAAATCAATTATGATAGTCGGCGTCGGCGGCCAGGGTACTCTGCTTGCGAGCAGACTCCTCGGCAGCGCGCTTATAGACAGCGGATACGAAGTCAAAGTTTCCGAAATACACGGAATGAGCCAGCGCGGCGGTTCCGTTGTTACATATGTTAAATACGGCGATGAGGTTTTTTCGCCCACAATTGAGCAGGGTGAAGCCGATATAATCCTCGCCTTTGAGAAGCTCGAAGCCGCAAGATGGCTCAGCTTCCTTAAGCCCGACGGCAAATTAGTCGTCAACGATCAGTGCATTGACCCGATGCCGGTCATAACCGGCGCGGCGGAGTATCCTCAGAACATATCCGAGGCAATAAAAGCAACAGGAGCTTCTATGATAGAGCTTGATGCGCTTTCGCTCGCCGTTAAAGCGGGTTCGGCAAAGGCGGTCAATGTTGTTCTCATAGGCGCCATGGCAAGCCATATGCAATTAAGCTACGAAACATGGATAAACGCTATAAAGAACACTGTGCCCGAAAAGTTCCTCGATATGAACCTTGAGGCGTTCCGCCTCGGCTATGAGCACGAAAAAAGCTGCTGAAACGCATTAAAGGCAGACAGTCAGCAAAAGGAGATATGATACGATGGCAAAGTATTTCAGCCCTGAAATTGAGACAGCGTCGCGCGATTATCTGCACGCAATACAGAGCGCAAGACTGATAAAAACCGTAAAAAGATGCTATGAGAACATTCCGTTTTACAAAGCAAAGTTTGACGAAATAGGACTCAAGCCTGAAGATATCCACTCGATAGACGATATCAGCAAGCTGCCCTTTACAGTAAAGCAGGATCTCAGAGATCACTATCCGTTCGGACTTTTTGCCGTGCCGAGAGAAGAGCTTGTCAGAGTTCATGCTTCGTCCGGCACAACCGGAAAGCAGACCGTTGTCGGCTACACGAGAGGCGATATAGACCGCTGGTCGGAGTGCACGGCAAGAGCTCTTACCGCTGCGGGCACAACGCCCTCGGACTACATCCACGTCTCCTACGGCTACGGACTTTTCACGGGCGGTATGGGTATTCATTACGGTGCGGAGAAGCTCGGCGCAACGGCTATTCCCGTGTCCTCCGGCAACACAAAACGCCAGGTTCAGATACTTCAGGATTTCGGCTCAAATGTGCTCTGCTGCACTCCGTCATACGCTCTGTTTATCGCAGAGACACTCAAAGAGATGAATGTCGATCCCGTTGAGCTGCCGCTTCGCATAGGTATTTTCGGCGCAGAGCCGTGGAGTGAGAACATGCGCACCCAGCTTGAGAATATGCTCAAAATCAAGGCATATGATATATACGGTCTCTCTGAGATAGCGGGTCCCGGCGTTGCATTTGAATGCTGCGAGCAGAGCGGAATGCATATATGCGAGGATTATTTCTATCCCGAGATAGTCGATCCCGTGACCCTCAAGCCGCTGCCCGACGGCGAATACGGCGAGCTCGTGTTCACATGTATCGGCAAAGAAGCTCTTCCGCTGCTCAGATACAGAACCCGCGACATTTCCGCAATAACGCATGAGAAATGCGCCTGCGGCAGAACGCTCGTCAAGATGCTCAGACCCAAGGGCAGAAGCGACGATATGCTTATTATCCGCGGCGTCAATGTTTTCCCGGCTCAGGTCGAGCATGTTATTCTTTCGCTCGGCATGGATCCGAACTATCAGATAATAGTTGACAGAGCGAATAACCTTGATATAATGACCGTCTGCATCGAGATGTCAGATCACATGTTCTCTGACTCGGTCAAGCAGATTGAGGCTAAAGAGAAAGAGATTTGCGGCGCCATGCAGTCCGTTCTCGGTGTCTCCGCAAAGGTGCGTCTTGTTGAACCGCACTCTCTGCCGCGCTACGAAGGCAAGGCTTCGAGAGTTATTGATAACAGAAAAATATAAAGGAGGAAAACCAAATGGCAATCAGTCAGATTTCGGTTTTTGTCGAAAACAGACCCGGCAGACTTGCCGACATAACGGCAGTCCTCGCCAAGAACAGCATCGATATCCGCGCTCTTTCCGTTGCGGATACCTCGGACTACGGCATTCTCCGCCTTATCGTCAACGACCCCAAGTCGGCGGTTGAGGCGCTCAGAAGCGAGGGAATGACCGCTTCCGCAACTCAGGTTCTCGGCATAATCATTCCCGATGAACCCGGCGGACTTGCGCGCGCTATCAAGGTGCTTTCAGATGCACAGATAAGCGTTGAGTATGCTTATGCGTTCATCACGCCTTCGGTCGGCAACGCCTATGTTATCATCAGAGTCGAAGATAACGATAAGGCTTCCGAGATACTCAAGGGCGCGGGAATCGAGCTCATTGAGCAGGACGATATCTTCAAGAAGTAAAGATTTTTTAACGCCTCTGATTAAAAAATCAGGGGCGTTTTATTTTAAAAGACAGGATTAGAATTGATGAACAACAGTCAAATTATTTCTACTGCCATGGCGCAGTCCGCAACAGACCTCGGATGTGCGCCGGAAGACTTTATAAAAGACAAAAATATTATCGTTGAATCAACAACAAGCCAGAATGCGCGAAAATATTTGAAGCTTCCGTTTATATGCGACCTCGTGTCATACGGAAACAACATTGTAGCTTCCGTTGACATGAAATATAAGGACATTGTGGAGCAGTATATAAATAGATTTGCGCCGGAGCACTGCTTCGAAACACCGAATATGCATATTCTAAACGACGCTTTTCAGGCGCATGGTATGCGTGTTTGTTTCATGGCTGAGTATTTTCTGCCGCGTATGGAGTCGCTTCAGGAACTGTCATGCCGATATGAACTCAAGGTTATGTATCCGAATGACTTCAAGGATTTATATCTGCCGCAGTGGAGCAACGCGCTGTGCACCGACAGAAAAGATTTAGATGTGCTGTGCGTCGGTGCATACGACGGTAATACTTTGATAGGGCTTGCCGGAGCTTCAGCCGACTGCGATACGATGTGGCAGATTGGAGTGGATGTTCTGCCGGAATATCGCAGGAAGGGCGTAGCCGGTGCGTTGACAAGCAGACTGGCGCTGGAGATTATAAAACGCGGCAAAGTCCCGTTTTACTGCTGTGCATGGTCAAATATCAAATCTGCTGGGAACGCAATAAAAAGCGGATTCAGACCCGCATGGGCGGAGCTGACCGTAAAGCCCGCCGATTCCGTTGATAAACTGAACGGAATAAAAATTTAATAGATAAGCTAAAATGTCCTCGCATGGATACTGCGGGGACATTGGTATTTTTCGGGACAAAGCCTCATATTATTAGATAAAATAATGGAGGTAAAATGCTATGGACATAAACGCGGCAGCAAAGGAATACGGGAACGGTGTTATAACTTCACTGAAAAAGAATCGCAGAATACTTATTATGATGCTGCTTTTTGCGGCGGGAATGATAATAGGCGCACTTTCGCTGAAAAAGGCTGATAGCTATCTTTCAGGCGCATTTTCGGATATGTTTTCGGTTTATATAAGATCAAAAAGCAGCCAGTCTCTCGGCATGAATTTTATAAATTCGCTGGCTGTCAACGCCGCATTTATGCTCGCAGTATTTGTATTCGGGTTGTGTGCTGTCGGGCTGCCGCTGATATGCATTCTACCCATAATACGCGGAGTGGGGATAGGTATGCTGTCGGGCTATCTATACTCAAATTTTGCTCTGCGCGGGCTTGGGTACTGCGTTTTGGTGATATATCCCGGGCTTATACCGGCGATTTTTGCGCTCCTGCTTGCTTGCAGTGCTGGAATAAATTCATCATATGAAATGCTCCTCTCACTTTCTTCAGCTAAAGCACAAAGAGGGGAGGGGAGCATAAAAATTTACTGTATGCGTTTTTTGATAATATGCATTCTTATAGTTCTTGCCGCTGTAACCGACGCCGCCGCAAGCAGACTTTTTTGCAGGCTGTTCAGCTTTTAATTTTCATCAGAATCAGATTCAGACTTTTTGCGGTTGATTTTGACTTTATTAAGCGGGTTGGAATCAACGGCACTGCGCAATTGTTCGTCGACAACATGAGTATAAATTTCAGTCGTTGCCAGATTCTCATGGCCGAGAATCTCTTTTAGTTGCAACACATCGACATGGCCGTATTGATACATGAGCGTAGCGGCCGTATGTCTTAATTTGTGAGTTGAAAATCCCTGACCGCTGAGCCCGGATTTTTCAAGATATTCGTCAACTATATGCTGAACCGTTTTGGGGCTGATTCTGGTCTTTCGGTTGCTCAGGAACAGTGCTTCTTTGTCTTTCACGCCGTCAACCGGACGTACTTTCATATAGTCTTTTATTGCGCTTACACACGCATCATTGAGATAAACCGTGCGTTGTTTATTTCCTTTTCCGGTTATTATAATTGTATTATCAGGTTTTATATCAGAATAATTAATCGAAACAAGCTCGGAGAGACGCATCCCGCAGTTCATAAAAAGAACTAAAATGCAATAATCGCGCTCCTTATTTTTACCATCTACGGATTCAAGCAAACTCACAGCCTGTTCAAGAGACAGATATTTCGGCAGCGATTTCTTTATTTTCGGCGATTCCAGATCCTGCATAGGATTTTCATCAATGTAGCCCTGAACCTTTAAATAACGATAAAAGCGTTTGATAGAAACGACTTTGCGAGCTCTGGCTGCCGTATCATTGCCGCGCTCGGCGCGACAGTATTCCAAAAAGCCGTACGCAGTCGGTATACGGGCAAGCGAGATAAAATCGATATCAAGCTTTGAAATATCAATTTCATCTATAGGAGTGTTTTTATACTGCGAAAGGTTTTCTTGCTTGAGCATGTACGCAAAGAAAAGCCGAAGATCCGAGGCGTATTCGCAGACAGTAAGCTGTGATTTGCCTTTGACACTCGACAGATAATTCAGATAATCCCGCACCAATCGCGGCAGGCATACAAAATCCTCAGGTTTCATACACAGAACCTGTATAGTCATATAATAAAGTCCCCTAAATTATACAAAACATTTATTTTGTATAATTTTAGCAGGAGCTTTAGTCAATATGACTATTGATTCAGTTTTCCCTCCCTTCGCACAAAATCAGAACTCTATCCCAAACAACCGCTTAGTATTCTCGGTTGCGGTATCGACAAGCGTCTGCACATCGATATTTTTTATATTCGCTATCGCCTGCGCAGAATATGCAATCATATCAGATGAACATCTGGTTCCTCTGAGCGGCACCGGCGCCATATAAGGACAGTCGGTTTCAAGCAAGATTCTGCTACTATCAGTTACCGCTGCGACTGCAACAGGCTTCTTCGCGTTTTTGAAAGTAACTGCTCCGCCGAGACCGATATACATTCCGAGTTTTAAAACTTCCTGCGCCATTTCAACGCTGCCGGAAAAACAATGGACTACGCCTTTTGGTCTGTATTTTTTGAGCAAAGTCATTGTGTCCTCGTGCGCTTCCCTGTCGTGGATTATAACAGGCAGATCGAGCTCTTTTGATAGTTTCAACTGAAGCTCAAAAATCTCTTTTTGAAGCTCTCTTGGCGAGAAATCATAGTGATAATCGAGCCCAATCTCCCCTATTGCGACGCATTTTTTCTTTTTTGTGAAATCAATTATTCTTTGTTCTATTTCGCTAATATTAGCGCTTTTTAATTCTTTTTCAGCCTCATGAGGGTGAATTCCGCACGCACACCAGAAAAAAGGATATTTTTCAGAAAGCTCCGCAGATGTTGCGGAGCTTTTCAGGTCACTTGCGCAGTTTATAACAGCGCAAACGCCCTTTGACGGCAAGGACGCTATCAATTCGTCCCTGTCGCCGTCAAACTGTTCGTCGTCGTAATGGGCGTGGCTGTCAAAAATATTGTTTATCATCTTATCTTTGCTCCGACCGGGATATCGTCAACGAAAATCACCTTGACATCATCGCCTGCGCAGTCAGCCGCAAGAATCATTCCGCAGCTTTCAACGCCGCAGAGCTTTGCGGGCTTGAGGTTTGACACAAGGATTATATTGTGTCCGACAAGATCCTCTGGCTTGTACCACTTGGCAATTCCGGAAGCAACAGTACGCAGTCCGCTGCCGTCGTCGATAGTCAGTTCAAGCAGCTTCTTTGCGCGTTTTACGGGCACGCAATCCTTAATTTTTGCAACTTTGAGCTCGACTTTTGCAAAGTCGTCAATGCCAATCATTGCAACTCCGGGAATCTCTTCTTTCTTCTCTTCGAGTGCCGCTTCGGAGACGGAAGTCTCCTTCTCTATCTCCTCAAGCATCTTTTCTGCGTCGATTCTGTTGAACAGCGGAGTCGCCGTTCCGACATGTCCGCCGGCTTTGAGCGCGCCAAAGGACTGGATGCTCTCATAAGAAGATATATCCGTGTTGAGCTGCTCAAGAATCTTGTCCGAGGTATCGGGCATAAAGGGCTTGAGCTGAACGGCAATTATTCTGATGCTCTCGAGGAGATTATAAAGCACCGTACCGAGCCTTGCGCGCTTATCTTCATCCTTTGCGAGCAGCCACGGAGTAGTCTCGTCGATATATTTGTTGCTGCGTCTTGCTGCGCTGAAAATAGCCTCAAGCGCATCCGCAACATGGAAATCATCCATGCATTTATCAACCGTCTTTACGCTGTCGAGAACGGTATTTTTGAGATCCTCATCGACGGCTTCCGGAGCTTCGGGAGCGAGTATCTCGCCGCCGAAATATTTATTTGACATTGCAATCGTTCTGTTGACAAGGTTGCCGAGCGTGTTTGCAAGCTCGGAATTGTAGCGCTCGATTATAGTGGTATAAGTGATCGAACCGTCAGCGGCATAAGGCATCTCGGAGAGCAGATAATATCTGATGGCGTCAACGCCGAAATGTCTCACAAGATCGTCCGCATATATGACATTGCCCTTGGATTTTGACATCTTGTCCGTTCCGAAAAGCAGCCACGGGTGACCGAATACTTTCTTGGGCAGTTCAAGGCCGAGAGCCATGAGCATAATCGGCCAATAAATTGTGTGGAAACGAAGAATGTCTTTGCCGATTATATGCGCGTCTGCCGGCCAATATTTGTTGAACAGCTCTGAGCTGCCGTCGGGATCATAACCGAGAGCGGTGATATAGTTCGAAAGCGCGTCTATCCAGACATAGATGACATGCTTGTCATCAAAGTCGACCGGAACGCCCCATTTGAAAGACGAACGTGAAACGCAGAGATCCTGGATACCTGGCTTTATGAAATTGTTGACCATTTCTTTTTTGCGGCTCTCGGGATAAATGAAGTCGGGGTTAGCCTCGATATAATCCTCGAGCTGCTTCTGATACTTTGACATTCTGAGGAAATATGCCTCCTCCTTTGTCGGGACAAGCTCGCTGCCGCAGTCCGGGCACTTGCCGTCAACGACCTGGGACTCGGTGAAAAAGCTCTCGCAGGGCACGCAGTACATGCCTTCGTATTCGCTCTTATAGATATCGCCCTGGTCATAAAGCTTACGGAATATCTTCTGAACTACCTTTTCATGGTAATCGTCGGTCGTTCTGATAAACTTGTCATAAGTCGTGTTGAGCAGATCACAGATGCCGCGTATCTCCCCTGCCACTTTGTCAACATATTCTTTCGGGGATACGCCTGCATTCTTGGCGTACTCCTCTATCTTCTGACCGTGTTCATCGGTACCGGTAAGGAAAAACACATCATATCCCTGCATTCGCTTATACCTGGCTATGGCATCGGTGAGAACTATCTCATAGGAATTGCCTATGTGAGGCTTGCGCGATGTGTAAGCAATCGCAGTTGTGATGTAATACTTTTCTTTGGACATGATTTGTTTTCCTCCTCGTATGTAAATACTTATATATTATACCATCTTTTTTATATTTTACAAGACAAAACCGTGCCTTGCGGCACGGTCATCGTGTTTTCTTTTTCATATTTGCGGCAAGTATGCCTCCGATGCAGGCACATACGGCCGCAACAGCTACCGCAATCGCTGTTTTTATGCCTACACTGCCGCCTGCGGCCGCGGCGGATACAACAACGCAGGCAATAAGCAAAACGGATGAACACAGTCCCAACAGAAGTCCGTTTTTTCTTATCGGGATGACAGAAAATAGTCCGGCTATAAACGCCGCTATTGCGGCACACACAATTGAAACGGGCGTATAAGCTCCCGACGAAACACCTTTTTTGAGTATCACCGCAGAGGCAATCGAAAGCAGTATAAAAAATATTGCGGCGCCAAGCGCATTGCCGATAAGCAGACTTATCAGAAGAGTTTTCTTATCGTTGGTTTCCTTTCGCTCTCCCCTTTTGGCAGGCATAAAAAAATCCCCCTCATACCGTTTGTTAAAAAGTATGAGGGGAAGTCTGATTTTATGTCAGATTACTCGGCGTCCGCATCCTTGTTCTTCTTGCTCTTCTTGCGGCTTGCCTTGCTCTTTGCCTTGGCCTCTTCCATCTTTGCGGCCTTCTCGGCTTCCTGAGCTTCCTTCGCGGCAGCTCTCTCAGCCTCGAGCTTCTCGTTAGCGGTGTTGTTGGTGCTGATAGCCCATCTCATAATCTTGATTCTGTTTCTTTCAGCGCCGGTCTCTATAATAAGAGAATCATCCTTAACAGTGACAACGCGTCCGACGATACCGCCGATGGTGGTGATCTCATCGCCGACCTCGATGCTGTCGCGCATCTGCTGCTCTTCCTTCTGCTTTTTCTTCTGGGGACGGATCATGACAAAATACATGACCGCGAACAGAAGAACCATCATAACGATAAGAGAAATCTGGCTCTTGCCGGAAGCCGCACCGTTTGCAGCTGTACCGCTGGCAAGGTTTAAAAACTGTACTAAATTCATAATGAACCTCCAAATGATAATAGAATAATTATAACTGCTGTTTCATATTTATGCAAGCATTTATTGAAATTTTTAGACTGATACGAGCGAAAAAACATAATCTTTGTGCACAATGCCTGTCTCAATAAAGGATATTCCGCTGCATTCGAAGCCTCTTTCGGTTATTTCGAGCGATATATCGCTGACTGTACTTACCTTTGGACTCAGCGCCTTGAAGCAGGCCTCTTTGACAGACCACAGCGTAAGCAGGTTTTGCGTATCTGTCACATATCCTCCCTCGGCATCGTTGACGCATATTTTATTTATGAGCTTCGGATTGACATCACGCTTTTTCTCAATGTCAACTCCGATTGGAAAACTGCTCACAGCACAGACCGCATAGTCGCCGGAATGACTGAGAGATATATAACATCCATCACACAGCGGCTTCCCGCTGCCGTCACAAGTTATTCTGATTTCGTCCTCATCAATACCCAAAAAGTCGGCAGACGCGCGCCTTGCGGCGAGATTCGCGGCAAGCGAGCGCTTTTTGTCATCTTCAAAGCGCATCCTGGAAACGCGCTCGCGTTTCTGCGGACAAAGAAAATTCATTTCGCGCTCGTACTGCTCGTCGGTCAGTTCGTTTATATTTATAAAAAGTGTCAGTGCCATTACTTTGCGTGTATCTTCTGACCGTCTTCAATATCTTCGGACGGTATCTTGACTATCTTATCCCCTACCGAGCAGCCGGAAAGTATCTGATAATGCTCTCCGTCAAAAAGTCCTGTTGTGACTTCGGTTTTCTTAACGGTCTTTGAATCCGGATCATAGAGATAGATATATGACTTTCCGTCCTCGTACTGTATCGACTCGACCGGAACAAGAGTGGCGTTCTTTTGGGTTTCGAGCTTTATGGACATATCAACCGAAAGACCAATTATAATGCTCTTGTCGGGCTGTTCAATCATCGCTTTCGCCTCAACTTCGCTGCCGCCGGATGTTGAACCGAGAAGCGAAGTAATGCTTGACGAGGCAGATTCAGAGGCGGTGGGGCTTATAAAGCTGACATAACCGCTGAACTTCTTGCCTGTTGCGCCGGTTATCTCGACTGGCTGGTCGAGTTTTATTTTATATATATCCTTGCCGCTGACACTGAAAGTCGCAGAGAGCGGATAATATTCAATGACTATACCGCCGGGAGTGCCGGGGAAAAGCTGATTAATAATGCCGGAAAAATCCTTTGTGTCCGATGTTGCGGATGAGAGAAGCGAAGATATATCAATACTGTCGAGCGAGACTGTTGAATTACTTTTCGGCGTGTGATATGTCTCGCCGTTGACGATATTTATTTCCCTTACAACGCCGTCGTTCTCGGCAACCCAGCCTTTTTTCAATGCGTTCACAGCTTCAACGGTACTGTCAAGATCGTTTTTGGCGGATTCGGCAACGGAGAGATAGAGCGACGCGAGCGTATCGCCGGACTGGAGCTTCAATATACTCTGGCGCGCTTTTAACTCAACAAGTTCGAGCTGCGCCGATATCAGCTGCTTTTCCTCGTTGGAAACCGAAAGAAGCTTGAGTATCGACGAAATCTGATTGTTCGCGCCGTTAATTATATTCTCGAGATGCTGGAGTATCTCCGAAACCTGAGTGCCGGAAGAGAAGAGTCTGTCAACTATTTCTGCCGCCAATTTGCTGTCACCGAGGAGCTCGGTGAGCTGCTTTTTCAGCGAGATAGTTTCCTTTGTGTCGTCCTTCGGTTTTGCCGCATCGACCTTTTCGCTGAGTTTCTCTATCTCACGCTGCTTCTGTTCTATCTGCTTTGAGAGCGATTCGAGCTGAGCCACAGAGGCGTTCGCATTTGAAGCATACTTTCTGTACTGCGACATGGCGGCGTTATAGTTCTCCCTTTTCTGCGATACAATATCGCTGAGGGAGCTCGTATCAAATGTCGCGAGCACATCGCCTTTTTTAACGGCATCTCCGACCCTGACATTTACGCTCTTGACATATGTGCCGTCAAGTATTTCGAACGACGCCTGGTTCTCGGAGTTCACAGTACCGGAAAGTTTGAGCGTTTCGGTGATATCGCCGGCAGTTACATCCGCCAGGGCAACCGTAGTGCGTGCCTTCTTGCTTATCATAACATAAGCGGTGACACCGAGTGCAATGATAAGTAGCGCGGCGACGATACTGATGACGATTTTTTGCTTTTTGTTGAGTATCTTCTTTGTCATCCCAATTCTCCATCATGTATTTTCTTATATATTACACTTATGTTTCGGCGAGTTAAAGTACATTTTGTAAACTTTTTTAAAAAAGTCGGATCCATGCAGCGAACACACGAATCCGACATAATTATTTAGTTGCAGCGCTTCCAAAGCGAGGGCGAAAACAAAGCGAGAACCGGGAATATCTCCAGTCTGCCGATTATCATGTCCGCGCTGAGAACAAGCTTGCTGAACCACGAGAATCCACTGAAATTGCCCATTGGACCGACAATATCTATTCCGGGTCCGATGTTATTCATGCACGATATAACCGCAGTTACATTGGTCGTGAAGCTAAAATCATCGATTGAAACAAGAAGCGTGGATGCTATCATAACAATAACATATGCAACAAGATACATAGAAACATTTCTGACGAGTGCTTCATTCTGAACCTTTCCGTCAATACGGAGCACTTTGACGCTGCGCGGATGAACAACGCGCTGCATCTCGTTGCGAAGAGCCTTGAATAATATAAGGACTCTCGACACCTTCAAGCCGCCGCCGGTAGAGCCCGCGCACGCGCCCATGAGCATGAGCACAACGAGAATATATCGCGAAAGCTCAGGCCAAAGCGAAAAATCAGTGGTAGCAAATCCGGTTGTCGTGATAATCGACGAAACCTGGAAGAAGCTGTGATGAAAAGCGTCAAACCAGCTTGAGAACATTGAGCGAATATTTATTGCTATCACCGTAACCGAAACCAAAACGGTTATGATATAGAAACGAAGCTCCTCGTTTTTGAAAACGAGCTTGAAGTCTCTTGCAAGCAGCAGATAATAAATATTGAAGTTCACGCCGAACAGCAGCATAAACACTCCTATAACACCCTGAAGATAGTAGCTGTCATACGCGCCGATACTGGCGTTCTTTATTCCGAAGCCGCCCGTTCCGGCGGTTGCAAAAGAGTTCAGAACACTGTCAAACAGCGGCATTCCTCCGGCGAAAAGCAAAATGATTTCAACAATCGTCAGCGCAATGTATATGATGTAAAGAATTTGTGCGGTCTGGCGCATCTTTGAAACGAGCTTTCCGAATGTGGGACCCGGGCTTTCGGCTCTCAGAATATAGAGCGACTGAGCGTCGTTGTCCTTGCCATTTGGTACAACCGCAAGCAAGAACACAAGAACGCCCATTCCACCGAGCCAATGCGAGAAGCTTCGCCAATAGAGCAGACCTTTGGAAAGCGCCTCGACATTTGAAAGTATACTCGAACCGGTCGTTGTGAATCCGGAAACGGTTTCAAAAAAGCAGTCTATAAAATTCGGAATCTCACGGCTTATAAAGAACGGCAGCGCACCGAAAAGCGATATTGCAAGCCAGGACAGAGAGACAATAGCAAAACCCTCGCGCACAAATATATTGCGCTTTTTGGGTTTTATCATATGCATCAGCTGACCGATAACAAGGAGTGCCGCAATACTGATTCCGAAAGCGAGGACGCATTTGAACTCGTTATGATACAGCGACACAAGCAGCGCCGGGATCATAAAAAGTCCTTCTATCCGCAGAATATTGCCTATATAATTTGCAATAAGTTTATAGTTCATTTTCGCGTCTCCCGGCTCAGTCCTCGGCAAAGATATCGTTTATATCCTTGAACTTGCCCTCTGCAGTGGTGATAACGATTATCGTATCCCCCGCCATTATATAATCATTACCGCTCGGGATAATGACCTTTCCCATGCGGGTTATGCAGGCGAGGAGGATATTGTCCTTGAGGTTGACTTTTTTGAGCGGTTCGCCGATGCACTTTGTGCTGTCGGTCACCGCAAACTCAAGGGCTTCAACCTTTTCGTCGACTATCCTGTACAGAGTCTTGACCGAACCGCCGGTGGTGTTGTCCATAGCCCTGACATAGCGGATTATCTCATAGCTCGCGAGCATTTTCGGGCACACAACGCTGCCGATATCCTTATCTTTGAAAAGCTTGATATATTCGGTACGGTTAATCTTTGTAATAGTCTTTGGCACTTTGCAGACATCCGCGTACATTGATATGATAAGGTTTTCCTCATCGATATTTGTCAACGAAACTACGGCATCCGTATCTTCAATACCCTCAGACGAGAGCAGATCCTGGAGCGTTCCGTCGCCGTTGATTATAACGGCGCCCGGCAGGCGCTCCGAAAGAGCGCGGCACTTGTCGAGCTTCTGCTCGATTATCTTGACATTGACTCCGCTCTTTATAAGCTCATCAGCGAGATAGACGGCAATCTTGCTTCCGCCGATTATCAGCACATCTCTTATCTTCTGATTGCTTATCTTGAGTGCCTTGAGCATTTTGACAAGCTCGCTGCGAGGAGCGGTAACGGTTATCTTGTCGTTCGCCTGAAGCTCAAAGCTTCCGTCGGGTATGCAGACTTCGCCGCCCCTGTCAACGGCGCAGACGAGCACTTTCACGCCGCGCAGAACATCAGATAATTTTTCAAGCTTCTTGCCGACCAGCGCGCAGTCCTCTTTTAACTTGAGCTCAACTATTTCGACGCGGCCTTTTGCAAAAGTATCACGCTTGAGAAAGCTCGGAAACTGCAGGATACGGAATATCTCTCGCGCGGCGGTAAGCTCCGGATTGACGGTCATCGAAAGGCCGAAATCATCGCGCATATACTGAATCGACTGAACATAGTCCGGGTTGCTCATGCGGCAGATCGCGTGGCGGCATCCAAGCTTCTTTGCGAGAATGCAGCACAGCAGGTTTATCTCGTCCGCAGAGGTTGCGGCGATAAGAAGATCGCTGTTTGCAACATCTGCCTCTTCCTGCGTCTTGAGCGTGACTCCGTTTCCGTCGACAACAAGCACATCGAGCTTCTGGAGCGAATCCTCGAGCACATCAGGATTGTTGTCTATGACTACGATATCATGACCCTCGGCAAGCAGCTGCTTCGCGATATTGTAACCGACCTTGCCGTCGCCGACAATAACAATTTTCATTTAAAGTTCCATCCAATCAAAATAATAGGAGTAATAGGAAAAATCCTTATCCAATATTATAGCTTTCTTTTCTGCTATAGCAATGGCAATTGTGCACAATTAAGCCATAACAATTTTGTGGAAAATTTTCTTTCCCTTCTTAATTATAGCCGGGTCGGCGGCTATTTCGTCGGCAGAAAGCGAAAAATCGAGGCTCTTTACTTTTTCATCGTTGACGCTGACGCCGCCCTGCTCGATAAGTCTCCTTGCCTCGCTTTTGGATTTTGCAAGTCCCGCTTTGACAAGAATATCTATAACGCTGATCTTTCCGTCGGCGAAGTCGTCTGCACTGAGGCTTGTGGACGGCATATCTGCGGAATCCGCTCCGCCGCCGAAGAGTGCTCTTGCGGCATCCTGCGCCTTGTTCGCTTCATCCTCACCATGGACGAGCTTTGTCAGCTCATATGCGAGTATCTCTTTTGCCTTGTTGAGCTGGCTGCCCTCCCACTTGTCCATCTCGTCAATCTGCTCGAGAGGCAGGAAAGTGAGCATACGGATACACTTGAGAACATCGCTGTCCGCGACATTTCTCCAATACTGATAGAACTCGTAGGGCGAGGTCTTCTTGGGGTCAAGCCAAACGGCGTTGCCCGCGGTTTTGCCCATCTTATGACCCTGGGAGTCGGTAAGGAGAGTTATGGTCATTGCGTGAGCATCCTTGCCGAGCTTCTTGCGTATGAGCTCGGTTCCGCCGAGCATATTGCTCCACTGATCGTCGCCGCCGAACTGCATGTTGCATCCGTAATTCTTGAACAAATAGTAGAAATCGTAGCTCTGCATTATCATATAGTTGAACTCAAAGAAGCTCAGTCCCTTTTCCATGCGCTGTTTATAGCACTCGGCACGGAGCATATTGTTGACGGAGAAGCAGGCGCCGACCTCGCGAAGAAGTTCGATATAATTGAGGTTGAGGAGCCAGTCGGCGTTGTTCACCATCTGAGCCTTGCCCTCGCTGAAGTCGATAAAACGCTCCATCTGGCGTCTGAAGCACTCGGCGTTGTGATTGATATCCTCGCGGGTGAGCATCTTTCTCATGTCGGTGCGTCCCGAGGGGTCACCTATCATCGTAGTGCCGCCTCCTATAAGGGCTATCGGCTTGTTGCCCGCCATCTGCAGTCTTTTCATGAGCGTAAGAGCCATGAAATGTCCTGCCGTGAGGCTGTCCGCGGTGCAGTCAAAGCCGATATAAAACGTGGCCTTGCCGTTGTTGACCATCTCTTTGATTTCCGGTTCGTTCGTCACCTGCGCGATAAGTCCGCGCGCGACGAGCTCTTCATAAATTCCCATAGTTATTTTTCCTTTCATTTTGTTCGTAAAATTAAAAACCCTCCGCACGAGAACCGTGCAGAGGGCGAATTACCGCGGTACCACCTCTGTTCACTCCTTGCGGAGCCTCAGGAGCATTGCGCTCAGCGTATAACGCACGCCTGCGGCTCGACCTACTGCATTTGTTCAGCCTCGCAGCTCGGAGATGTATTTCGCCGCCCTGCCGCGTCCCCTCACAGCGCCCGGAGACTCTCTTTGCCGGCATAATACAGCTACTTCTTCCCGTCACAGCTTTTAAAATATGCAGTCATTATAAACCATACTTCAAAAGTTGTCAACAGCGATATGATTTGTAAATTATTTTATATGTATACTACATTTATTGCATACTTTCACAACTTGTGGTAAAATATGTTTGTTTATCCGAAAACTAAAAGCATCAAGGAGTTAATCGCAAATGGCTGAATACAACTTCAAAACAGGCGTGGATACCGGAGAATACAGAGACTTTCTCAACGCCTCCCCTGCCTATTGCTTCACACAGCTGCCCGAATGGTCTGAGGTCAAGGACAATTGGGATCACGACATATGCATGCTCTATAAGGACGGGGCGCCCGCGGTCGGTGCACTTCTTTTGATAAGGCATCTGCCGATGGGCAAAAAGCTCATATACTCCCCTCGCGGCCCTGTTGGCGATTTCAGCGACACAGAGGCAATGCGCGAATTCTCGGCTCAGCTGAAAAAATACGCCAAGAAGATTGGCGCGATTGCCGTTAAGGCAGACCCGTTCGTAATAAGAGAAAACTACGAGGGGCAGAATGCCGCCGATTTCGGCAACTCATTTGACGAGACGATAAGAGTCATGCAGGAGTGCGGATTTGTTCACAGAGGCTTGAGCACCGACATAAACGCATATTTTCAGCCGAGATTCAACATGGCTATCCCGCTCTTCAACGAAAACGGACCTATCGACAGCGCAGGATTTTTGAAAGCCGTTCCGAAAAAGACCCGCTATTATATGGGCTCGTTTCATAATTCCAAGGGCATTGAATTCATAAAAGCCGACCCTGACGACGATCTTTCGGAGTTTGTCCGCCTGCTCAGCCAGACCGAAAAGCGCCAAGGCATATCGCTCAGAAACGAGGAATATTTCAAAAAGATACGCCATGCGTTCGGCGACAGGGCGGTCATATATTATGCGCGTATGCACCTCGACAGATATGTTGAATATCTCGAGGGCTTGATAGCAAAAAAGCAGAACATTCCCGAAAACACGCGCAAGCTCGATGAGGCGAAGGCTCTTATCGAAGAAAAGGGAAACACAGTGAATCTCGCCGCAAGCCTTGTCATTATGCCTGATCCCCAGGCGAAGCTCAAAATTGCCGAGTATCTCTATGCCGGCTCAGATCTCTCTGTGCTCTCGACCCTCTGTGCATCTGTCGGGCTTATATATGCGGGAGTCTGCGATTCCATAGACGCCGGATGTGACTATTTTAACCTCGGCGGAGTTGACGGAAGCTTCGAAGACCATCTTTCAAAGTTCAAGATAAAGTTCGTACCCCATATATTTGAATATGTCGGCGAATTTGATATGCCGGTTGACAAAATTATGTATCTCGGGTTTGAAAAGCTTCTGCCCATGGCAAAGAAGGCAATCAAAAAGATAAAGAAATAAGGCAGGTAAAGAAATGAAAATAAAAAATGAAAAAGGGTCTGTTATCAGCAGGATTTTTAAAGATAACAAATACTGTTGGCTCGCTTTCGGCTGCTCGGCAGTTATAATGCTGATAGTCTATATCTGCTACAGCCTCATACCGTTCGGCGATGTGACCATTCTCAGAATGGATCTCTATCATCAGTACGGCCCGCTTTTTGCGGAGTTCTATGACCGCGTCACGCAGATGAAGAGCTTCCTCTACTCGTGGAATACGGGTCTCGGAGGCAGCTTTCTCGGCAACTTCTATAACTATCTGTGCAGCCCGCTCTCGATAGTCATGCTCATCTTCGGCCACAAGAATATGCCCGAGGCGATAGCGACAATGATTCTTCTCGCTGCGGCGTTTTCGAGCGCGACCTTCTGCTATTATCTCAAAAAGTCGTTCGGCGAGCATTCGCCCATAACCGCAGCGTTCGGTGTGCTCTATTCCTTCTGCGGCTTCTTTATAGCCTATTATTGGAATCTGATGTGGCTCGACGCCATGGTTCTGTTTCCGCTGATGATTCTCGGCATTGAGCGCATCATCAACGAGCGCAGACCCGCTCTCTACATTTTCTCACTGTCGATGACACTGCTGACGAGCTACTATATGGGCTACATGGCGTGCATCTTTGCGGTGCTCTATTTCCTTGTATATTATTTCAGCCGTTATAACATCTCCGACACCACGAAAGCTCTCGAAGTTTACACTGACCCGGACGGCGAGCAGTACAGCAAGCTAAAAGATAAAATCAGATACAACTCATTCCTGTCTGACGGAATAACGTTTGCTCTTTCGAGCATTGCAGGCGCGGCTCTCGTCGCGTTCGCGCTTGTCCCCGTCTATTTCATTCTCCAGAGCTGCTCCGCAACGAGCGGAACATGGCCAGAAACAGTCAAGTCGTATTTCAAGATATTCGACTTCCTTGCAAATCACCTCGCAAGCGTCACGCCCACAATAAGAAGCAGCGGAACCGATGTTCTTCCCAATGTCTATTGCGGAATGGCGACAGTAATACTCGTCCCGCTCTATCTTTTCTGCAAGCGCATACCTGTAAGAGAAAAGATTGCAAACGTGCTTCTTCTCGGGCTGATATATTTCAGCTTCAATCTCAATGTGCTCAATTATATCTGGCATGCATTCCATTTCCCGAACGATCTGCCCTACAGATTCTCGTTCATGTATTCGTTCATCCTGCTCACCATGGCATATAAGGCGTTCCGACACATTACCGAGTTCTCCGGCAAAGAGATACTCGGCGCGGGAATAGCTATTCTTTCTGGAATAGTTATAATCCAAAAAGTCGGTTCAAAGAACGTCGATGAAACAACTGTTATTATCAGCCTGCTATTTGTCGTGCTCTATACGCTTATATTCTATCTCTTCTCGACCAAGAAATATCAGGCGTCGGCTATGGCTGTTCTGATGCTCTGCTGTGTCTGCGCCGAGGCTATAAGTGCCGACACCGACAACTACAGCATGGACAGAACAAAGACCGAATACGCCGGAGACTATCAGGATTTCAGAGATCTCAAGAAAGAACTTGATGACATTGAAGGCAATGACACTTACCGCATGGAGCTCACCTCACTCAGGGCGCGCATGGATCCTGCATGGTACAACTACAACGGCGTATCCACGTTCTCATCCATGGCATACGAAAAGGTCGCAAATCTCCAGGAGCAGCTCGGTCTCTACGGCAATTATATCAACAGCTACACCTACAATCCGCAGACCCCGGTCTACAATTCAATGATGTCGCTCAAGTATATTGTCGACAACAACGAATACAACCCACCGCTGAGTGATGAGTTCTATGAATATGTCGGCTCATCCGGCAAGTTCCACGCATACCGAAACAAATACTGGCTCCCGATAGCCTTCTGTGTGAATGAAGATATCACTGCATGGAGCTTCGATTCGGACAATCCGTTTGAGGTGCAGAATGACTACTTCTTCCGCGCAACCGGAATCGATGAAGTCTTCAACAGGCTTGATATCACAGATTCTTATTTCTATAACATCGATCCTATTTCGATAGGTCTTGATACGGGCTACATGAACTACTACAAGACTTCTTCGGACAGCACCGGAACTATTTCGTTTACCGTCTCGCCCGAAAAGGATCAGAATGTTTATCTGTTCGTTGAATCCGCGGGAATCGAAGATGTTCTTATCTCGGTCGGTTACGAGCAATATTCCCAGAACACGAGCCGCGAATATATCTATGACCTCGGCAAGTGCAAGGCGGGAACGCCGATAACCGTTGAAATGACCGTCAAGGATGATGTCAACAGCGGTGCGCTCAACTTCTTTGTCTACGGGCTCGACACAGACAAATTCGTTGAGGGCTACAACAAGCTCAACAGCGGTGCGCTGAATATCGAGAGCTTTACCGACACGGAGATAACCGGCACGCTGAACGCCGCTGAGGACAGCATTATTTACACCTCTATCCCCTATGACAAGGGCTGGAAAGTTACTGTTGACGGAAAGGAAGTCAGCGAGAATGACATTGTCGCCGTCGGCGACGCGCTGCTCGGAGTCAGAGTTAGCGCAGGAAACCACAGCGTAAAGTTCAAGTACACTCCGCGCGGAATGGTTATCGGACTCGGCATATCTGTTGTTACAGCACTGATTCTTATCGCTGTTGCGGTTATTCTCAAAAAGAGAAAGAAGCATCAGCCTGTCGCAGTGGCAAGCAGAAGCGTTGTGTCCGACACCGCATCTACGGAAATGTCGGATATCGGCAACGATTCTGCTGAAGAAACGCCCGAAACTTCGATAGATAAACCCGAATCAACCGAGAGCGACGAAACCGAATAATAAAAGCAAATGCGCTGCCGTATAAACTGCGGCGGCGCATTTTAAAAGAGGAAAACGAATGCTGAAATTCAACAGTAACGGCAAGTTCACAATAATGCAGATAAGCGATGCGCAGGATCTCCCGCTCGTTCGCAAAAGCCTTGTCCGGATGATAAACAGAGCCTGCGATATTCTGCACCCCGATCTCGTACTGTTCACGGGCGACAACATACTCGGCAACCATATAAACGATGCCGTGATAGGCACAAGGCAGGTAGCCTCCGGGCATAATGCGACGAGATCACGCGTGGAACGGGCGATAAGTCATATTATCCTGCCGCTTGAAGCAAGAAAAATCCCGTTTGCCGTGCTGTACGGAAACCACGATGACATGAACTGCATAGAAAAATCCGAGCAGTCGGAAATATACGGCAATTACTCATCGTGCGTCGGAAGCGGCGCGGACGTCGGCGCAGGATGTGGAACTTATGATATCCCGATAATGTCGTCGGACGGAACGCGGCGCGCTTTCACCGTGTGGATGCTCGACTCCGCAGGAAAGGGCGCAGACGGAAACTGGTACACGACCATAAGCCGCAACAAAATAGATTGGATGCTCCGAAAGAATGAAAAAATCAAAAAAGATTCCGGCATTCTCCCCTCTTTTGTATTTCAGCATGTCCCGATTCCAGAGACTGTGCAACTCATACGCGAGTGCGAAAAAAGCAACGATTGTATAGAGCATGACGGGCGATTTTATGAGCTCGACCCCCAAAAAGCCCACGGCACTCTCGGCGAATATCCGGACGTATGCTCTGAAAATGTCGGCGAATTTGAAGCGTTGAAAGAAATGGGAGGCGTGCTCGCCGCAGTCGCGGGTCACGATCATCTAAATTGCTTTGAGGGCAAAGTCGATGACATTGACATAATCCAAACAGCCTGCGCGTCATTTCGATGCTACGGCAACAAGATGCGCGGCGTGCGTATCTTTGAGCTCGATGAAAATAAGCCGTTTGAGTATAAAACAAGAACGGTAACATATTTCGACCTGTTCAAAAAGACTCCGGTCTCAATAATGCGATACATAAACGATGCGGATGACAAGGAAAAGCTAAAATACGGCATATGGGCGGGAACCGCGGCGACCGCCGCCGTCGGCGCTCTTATGATAGCACTCGGAAAAAGAAAATAAAAACAGGAAGTATGGCTTTTGAGTCATACTTCCTTTGCTTTTAATCAAGATGATATCTCGGTTTGCCCACGCTCTTCTTGCCGTATTCAATGGCTTCCGTCGGGCAGAGGCAGATGCACGCCATACAGTGAGTGCAATTCTTGCCCCAGACCGGTTTACTGTTTTTTAATTCAATGTTGTTGAGCGGGCACATTTTTGCACACTTGCCGCATCCGACGCACTTGTCATTTGCCGTAAAGGCGTCCGCCTTGACGAAAAATTTATAGAACACCGGGTTGACTATATCGCTCATAAGCTTATCATAAGCATTTCTGCGCGGCTGAGCAAATTTCTTTTCGGCTTTTATAGTCTCTGAAGCGTCTGCAATATCCGGCTGAGCCCTTTCAATTATCCGTGCAGCCTGTTCATCATTCGGCACGCTGAACATGGCGACATAATTTTCGGGCATCACTATCTGCTTGACACCCATATAGTCAAATAACTTTCTTGAACATAAACGCCTGATATATTTGTCCGCATCGCCTATCTCGCCGCCGCAGTCCATGACGAACCACACCTTGAAATTCCCGCTGAACCGAGTCTCGTCTATCCACTTTTCGACAATGCGCGGAATGCGCCAACCGTAAGTCGGAACGACAAAAACAAGACGACCGTCAGCGCTTATCTCAGATGTATCCCACGCTTTAATTCTTTCGTTCATATTCAGCAGCTCGTCGCCGAGCGAATCGACAATCCTGCGTGCGATATATCTGCTGTTGCCCGTTCCTGTAAAGAACAAGATCATATTATCATCTTCCATTATCAGTCTTTTTCTATGTATCCGCTTATTGGCGTCGTATACATATTATCATCGGTGACCGGTTTATATCCTTTGCCTTTGTAACTGCTCGTAAATCCCTTCGCTGCGCGGTATATTTCTTTGGTTCTTGTGTCGTAAACTCGTTCATATCCGAGAGTCGCATCGCTCTGCTTTTGGCTTATTATATCTATGCTCTTGTTGCGGCTGTCCCATGATGACATGATACCGTCCATAGTCTGATTGAAATTTTGGTTTATGCATCGTGCCTGAAAAAAATCTCTTTCGATTGCACCACGAATATTATTTTCAAAAATGTCGGAATACTTAAGTGTTTTCAAGCATTCGGTGAGCAGGTCCTCCCACTCGATAAAAGTATCTTTAGCGGCTGTTATCGCAACAATATTATAGGCCATGTAATAACCGCTGTCCACAGATTCCAGTCCATAGTCAGCAACCGTTCTGTCGGAGTACAAGGATTCTTTGAAATCAACTACGCTGGCGGAGAACATTCCCTCGCCTCTTCCGTTATCAGTAAAGGTTGCTCTTAAAAACTCGTCACCGAGCGAATATTTGACCATGTCACCTGAGCCGGAGAAGCGATCGGTAACGGTAAAATTATCATAATGCGGGAAAGAATATCCGACATACGCCGCTTCAAACTTTGATGCCATATCTGCATATTGCGCAAATATCTTAAAAAAGCTTTCGGTTGACGGTTTTTCAAGCACAGGGGCATTTGCGAAAATAACTGCGTCCCGATTGCCCTCGTTATAAACAGCCTTCCATGCGTCCTTGCCCTCCTGTGAATGAAGAAGACAATCGGCTTTGAGCAGAACAAACATACAGTTAAGCGGCTCATCAGGATCGCTTATTCTTATTGAATGATATATGTCAGAGCCGCCGCAGGTTACTTTCCATCCCTTTGGGATAGTCATGCTGAAGACTGCGTCGTTGTATTCTTCTGTCTGCTCTGTTTTGGCGTCAGTCGCAGTTATTTTAACGCCGTTTTTTGCTCTATCCGTATTCCCCGCACACGAGCAGAGAAGAAACGCGAGCAAAACCGTCAGCATTATCGCGATGCCGTTTCTTATTTTTTTCATCTTTTATTGCTCCTTTATTTTTTTGCTCCCCCGTTCGGAGCATAATCCGTTATATCTACAAGAAAATTATATCAGAAACAGTACGCGTTTTGCAACAAAAAGTTATGCTTAAAATCGTTCAAGTCGAAATTTGCAAACCTTGACACACAAAAAGAATCCTGTTAGTATAAAAACGCAGGCATTATATTTAAATTATTAATACAGCAATATTGCAAACCGATTGGAGAAAAATGAGCACTTTAAACAGCAACTCAAAAGAGCGGATATTTGCTTTCGATGCCGCTAAGGCTATCGGTATATTTTTTATAGTTATCGGGCATGTGTTTCACGACCAGGGAATCTATGCTCAATATGTATATTCTTTTCATGTTCCGCTGTTTTTCTTTTTGACCGGCGTTACATTTTCGCGCGGCAAGAACGGATTCTGGAAGTTTCTGATTCAAAAACTGACGCGCCTTCTCGTTCCGTTTTATATATTTGCCGCAGTCAGCTGGGGCGCATATGCTATTCTCGGCAAGTTCGTCTCGTCATTCGCGGAGAAGGCAATCGACAGCAGTGTTCCCGCCATAATCATAAGCACTTTAAAAGGATACTGCGCCGTAAATACTCCGCTTTGGTTTTTGCCGTGCCTGTTTCTTGAACTGCTGTTTTTGTATGCCATAACATTTATAATAGACCGAATAACTTCAAAACGCCGATTGTCATACGCCTTGTTCGGTGTATCTATAATTGCAGCAATCGCTATACAATATGTAATATATAAATTTTCTCTGTTTCCGACAAAAGCGCCGATATTCAAGGCTGATGTTGCCATAGCAATGCTCCCGTTTTCTCTGAGCGGGGTTTTATTCTCAAAATTTGCAGCACAAAATCAAAAAACCTTGCGCAAGCCATACATATTTATTTTATCATTGTTATGCGTCGCCGCCGGAGGATTTTCGGCACTGAAACTGAACATTCTCGTCGGATATCAGAGCAGCGAATACGGCAGAATACTGATATTTTATTTATCCGCTTTCATGTCCGTACTCGGATTCACCCTGCTGTGTTTCTTCATCCCGAAGCTTAAAGTTATATCTTATATCGGCTCCAACACTATGCCGATACTCCTTATGCACAAATTCCCGGTAGTGTTTTTCCACACACTGTGCCCGTTTATATCGGAAAGACTCGCCGACAAATCTCTGTTCTGGAGCGCTATTGCGGCATTGCTCTCCATCGGGCTGTGCCTTTTGGTGGCTTTACCTATACACAAAATCGCACCATTTGTGCTTGGAGAAAAGATGCCGCCGAGAAAACGCTCAAAATCTTAAAGCTATATTTAAAAGGCTGCCCTTCGGGTGGCCTTTTTTGGCAAACTCGTTTTGAATTTTATTAACTTTGTATGAACATTTATATAAATATATTGACAAGTTTTTAAAATAGGTATATCATGGGAACAGAAAACAAAAGGAGTTGATACTCTTGAAGAAAACATTATACAGTTTGATGCTCAGCGACGAAGTCGTCCGCGAAGCGGATAGACTTGCGCATCAAAAGGGCACCAACCGATCAAATTTAATAAATCAGATACTTGCCGAATATTTCGGCATGGTCACGCCGCAGAGGCGCATAAACGATGTATTCCAGGCTATCGAAGAAGCGGTTGCTTCATACGGGCAGCTTGTGCCGTTCTTCACTCCGAACGACCTGACAATGTCGCTCAAGAGCAGTCTGGAATATAAATACCGCCCCACCGTCAAATATGAAGTGGAGCTGTATGAGAACGGGCAGGATTCCATCGGCGAGCTTTCAGTGATATTCCGCACGCAGAGTGCCGCGCTTATCTCCGACATGACAGACTTCTTCCGCCTGTGGCACGGTATAGAGCAAAAATATCTCCCCCACTACGGAGTGGAGAATGTTGACTATGCCCTTTATTATAACAAGTTCTGCCGCAGTATAGTCGTGCCGAAGAAAAACTCCTCAACCGAGGAGCTCGCACAGGCTATATCCGGATATATAGAGCTGTTTGACAAACTTATGAAAGGCTTCCTTGCCGGCAGATATTCTCCGGCAGATATCGAGCACTGCTACGCCGAATACATCGCGCGGCAGTCAATAATAATATAACTCAAAACTCAGACTAAGCAGGTGATTTTATGAACACTCAGAACTATACTCAGAAGACCGTTGAGGCAATACAGAACGCGCAGAACATAGCAAGAGAGAACGACAACCAGTCGCTCGTCCCCGAACATCTGCTCTACTCTCTGCTCGATCAGGACGGCGGGCTCATCCCCTCCCTGTTCGGCAAGATGGGCGTTGACTGCAACACCGTTCTCGGCGAGCTTGATTCTTATATTGCTACTCTCCCGAAGGTTTCCGGCGGCGAGATGTATCTCTCTTCGGAGACCGACCGCGTTATCCGCACCGCCGAAAAGACGGCAAAGAGCATGAACGACGAATATGTTTCGGTTGAGCATCTTATGCTTGGCATATTCACGAACATGACTCCGGAAATCAGAAAAATATTCAATACTCACGGCATAACAAAAAACGCTTTTGTCGATGAGCTTTCAAAGGTCAAGACAAGCCCGGTAACCAGTGACAACCCCGAAGATACTTACGACGCACTTTCGAAATACGGCACCGACCTTGTCAAGCGTGCGCGCGAAAACGAGCTTGATCCCGTTATCGGCCGTGACACGGAGATAAGAAATGTCATTCGTATTCTTTCGAGAAAGACCAAGAACAACCCCGTGCTTATCGGCGAGCCCGGCGTCGGCAAGACTGCTATCGCCGAGGGCCTTGCGCAGAGAATAGTCCGCGGCGATGTGCCCGAGGGACTTAAAGACAAGACTGTTTTCAGCCTTGATATGGGTTCTCTTATCGCCGGCGCAAAGTATCGCGGCGAGTTTGAAGAGAGACTCAAGGCTGTGCTCGAAGAGATAAAGAAATCCGAGGGCAGGATACTGCTCTTCATCGATGAGCTGCACACGATAGTCGGCGCAGGCAAGACCGAGGGCAGCATGGACGCAGGCAACCTTTTGAAGCCCATGCTTGCAAGGGGCGAGCTGCACTGCATCGGCGCAACTACGCTCGACGAATACCGCAAATATATTGAAAAGGACGCCGCTCTTGAGCGTCGTTTCCAGCCCGTTATGGTGAACGAGCCTACTGTTGAAGACACGATTTCGATACTCAGAGGACTCAAGGAGCGCTATGAAGTTTATCACGGCGTTCGCATACATGACAGCGCGCTTGTCGCCGCCGCTACCCTTTCGGACAGATATATTACCGACCGTTTCCTGCCCGACAAGGCAATCGACCTTGTCGATGAGGCGTGCGCTTCCATCCGCACCGAGATCGACTCAATGCCTTCTGAGCTTGACGATGTACGCCGCAAGATAATGCAGCTTGAAATCGAAGAGATGGCTCTGAAAAAAGAGACCGACAAGCTCTCCAAGGAGCGTCTTGAGAAGCTCGGCGCCGAGCTCGCCGAATACAAAGACAAGTTCAACGAGATGAAGTCGCGCTGGGAGGCCGAAAAGCAGAGCGTTGACGAGGTCAAGAAGCTCAAGTCGGAAATCGAGCAGACCCACGCAGATATTGAGCAGGCTCAGCTTCACTACGAATACGAAAAAGCTGCAAAGCTCAAATATTACGATCTTCCCTCTCTTGAAAAGCGTCTCGCAGAAGCCGAAAAGAAGAGCGAGCAGCGCACCGAAAATACTCTCGTTCACGACACCGTGACCGAGGAAGAGATAGCGACCATAGTCGCAAAATGGACCGGTATACCCGTTGCAAAGCTCATGGAGGGCGAGCGCGAGAAGCTGCTCCACCTCGATGACGTTATCCATCAGCGCGTTGTCGGTCAGGACGAAGCGGTTCAGAAAGTCACAGAGGCTATCCTCCGCTCCCGTGCAGGCATCTCCGACCCCAACAAGCCTATCGGCAGCTTCCTGTTCTTAGGTCCCACCGGTGTCGGCAAGACGGAGCTTGCGAAGGCTCTTGCAGACTGCCTGTTTGATGACGAGCACAACATGGTTCGTATCGATATGACCGAATACATGGAGAAATACTCCGTCTCCCGTCTTATCGGAGCGCCGCCCGGATATGTCGGATACGATGAGGGCGGTCAGCTGACCGAGGCGGTACGCCGCAAGCCCTATTCTGTCGTGCTGTTCGACGAGATTGAAAAGGCGCATCCGGATGTATTCAACATCCTGCTTCAGGTGCTCGATGACGGTCGTATAACCGACAGTCAGGGACGCACCGTGGACTTCAAGAACACGATAATTATCCTTACATCGAACCTCGGTAGCCAGTATCTGCTCGACGGCATCGACGAGAACGGCAACATCTCCGAGGAGGCGCGCGAGGGCGTTATGAACGAGCTGCGCCGCAGCTTCCGCCCCGAATTCCTCAACCGTCTTGACGAGACGATATTCTTCCGTCCGCTGACAAAAGACAACCTCAAGGGCATCATCGATATCATGCTCGACTCCCTCAAGAAGCGTCTTGCGGACAAGAGCCTCGGACTCGAGGTTACCGACGCCGCCAAGGAGCTCATCATCGACCGCGGATTCGATCCCGTTTACGGCGCAAGACCGCTTCGCAGATATCTGCAGAGCAGCCTTGAGACTCTCGTCGCGAGAAAGATTCTCTCCGGCGACCTTGACGCGGATTCGACCATAACCGTTGATGTTGAAAACGGCGAGCTCGTCTGCAAATAACAAAATTATAATGCCCGGCTGCATGGCGCAAAAGCTGTGCGGTCGGGCAGTTTTTTATATCAAAATGCCGCTTGACTAAAATATACCTGTATGTTACACTGCAATTGATATAAAAAGAACCGAAAAGGGTCCTGATATAAAATTTTTCAAAGAAGTCGGAAGCGCGATAAATTCCCGCACTTTCGCCTACACGAGCTTTGTGCTCAGCGTCTGCGCCGCAGTGTTTTTGAGCAGTGCGACATGGACATACGGCTTGATAGCAGATCTCTATCCGCTCGGGGACAAATTAGTTCCAACTCTTCTCGGCGTAATATGCGCGTGCGCGGCAGTCAATCTTATTCATCTGCTCATCCGTGCATTTGCCGGAGATAAAAAAGACAGCCTATGCCCTGCTCAGCGGAGTGGGCGGAGTTATGGTCTTCCGTGTGGGCTGCGACAGGCTTATGGATGACCCGAATTCCGTCACCGGCGGCATTGAAGACACGCTCAACAGATATGTAACAGGTTGGTAAAACCAAAAGCAGGCGGGAATTTATCTCGCCTGCTTTTTATATACGCAAAAAGCAGAGGACTGCCGCCGCTTTCACGGTGACAGTCCAACTGCTAAGAGATATGAGAACAGAGGTATTCAAAATTAGTGGTATCGTTCAGGCGAGGCTGAAATCGAATTTCATCGCAAGAGTCTCGAAGAGCTTTTGCATCACGCCGTCTGCGATACTGCGCATATCAAGTGAATCGACGTAGTCAACAACCTGATTCTGCTTATCTTTCGGGATATCAAGTGAATTGAGAGTCATTCTGAGAAGTTTTTCGAGCTTTCTTTCGAGCGTAAAATACTTGTCGCACGGGCGAGCCATATAGGCGCGCATTATACCGGCGTTGCCGATATCCGACTCATAGAAATCACTCTCCGAATATTGCGGCATTATACCGCCGAATAATTTATAAAGCTCGGAAGATGTCTTTTAGCATATGTATTCGTTTATTTTCGGCTGCGTATAAGCTTCGACATATATCTGCCTGAGATTTTCATTCAGCTCTGCAAGAGTCATCTGAACCGCCAGTTCAACCGAATACAGAAGCACGGGATCGCTGCTTCCGCCAACAATGCTTTCAGCGGTACTGAACTGATTGTCAAACATGACATTGACGAGTTCTGTGAGTACTCCGTCCTTGGTACGGAAAATATTCTGAAATGTTCCCGCCGAGACTCCTGCTTCTCTGATTATATCAAGCATGGTGGTCTCTTTGTAGCCCTTTTCTATGAACATTTTCACGCAGGCAGAGAGTATTCTGTTTTTCGCTTCGATAACACTGCTTCTCTTTGCCAAAAATTTGCGCTCCTAACGCTTTCCTGAGTTGCAACCCAATTATAACATAAAATATTATTGATACAAGTCGTTTGGAGCAAAAAGGACGAAAAAGCCGGAGCTTATTCACTCCGGCTTTCGCTTATTATACTATACCCTCAAGGAAGTTCGTCTCTTTTACATTGCCGTCTTTTGAAATGCGGAATGTCTTTATCTCATTGTGACCGAACTCGGCCTCAAAATCGGCATTGAACGATTCGCAGATAATATGCGCTTTTGTGTCCTCACCGCGAGTCTCATAGAAACGCACGATGCAGTCGCCACCGCCGTCCTCGCAGAACTTGAAAGCGGTCATTATTATATTATCCTTGTCAACCGACAGATAGCTCTTTCTCTGCGGCAATGTGCCCTTGTGGAAGCTTTCCGGCACGGCCATAGGACGAATATTAAACTTTGCTGCCTCATTCATGATGCCGCTCTTCTCGGCTTCACCGTCACAGACGAAAATGCCGTATTCAAATCTCTGCATTCCCTCGTCGGTGAAATTGAAGTTTGCCGCCGGGCGATCCGAATAGTGATCGGCAAAGATAACATTTCTGATAACTGTAAGGCGCAGGTCGTTGTCCGGGCAGTCGTATGAATACTTCGAGTCGTTGACCACTGCGAGCGTTCTTCTGCCGCCGTCGTCAAAGCTTATCGCGCCCCAGCGTCCCGCAGGCTCTTCCTCGCCGTTTGTCGGGCGCTTGATATATGCGCCGGGAATCTCATAAGTATTTATTCTGTTCTCTCCGCCAACTGGGAAACTCATCTTGAGCAGCGTGAAATCTTCCGTCCAGAGCGCCTTGCATTTTGAGCGGAGAACCTTCTGTCCGCTTGCAAGAATGAAGTCCTGAACAAGATACGATCCGCCGAAGCTGTGGCGCGTTCTTATAACAGCTCTTGCGTTGTCGCTCTCAACAAGTTCGATTTTTTCAAGCTTCATGATGCCTTTGATATCATGAAATCTGAACACCATGTGCGCCCATGTGTCGGTCTCGTGGTCATCTATAACAGTCGGCACCGCGATGGGTTTATCTGCGGATGCGTAGTCATATCCGCTTATTTTATCGACAAGCGAAGTTATGAATCCCGTCTGCTCGTCAAACTTGACTTTGAGATACTCGTTCTCCATCGAGAAGCCGGAAGCGGAAACATCCGTATCGATATGTATCTCCGGCAGGTCGCGGTTTTCGTCCCAGCAGGATTTGAGCCAATAGACGGCATAGCCCATTGCGGGGACATCTGCAATGAACACCGTGTCGAGATGGGAGTCATTGGAGCGCGAGGAGCGGACATTGCTGAAAATCACATCGTTGCCCGCATCATCGGTCACCTGCTTTGACGGGTGATATGTTCTGACCGGTGCTTTGACCGGGAAAGAGAGCGGGTTGAACACGACAACGGGACGCGGGAACTTGCCGCAGGAGTGGCCCCTGACCTCGCAAACGGGGTCAGAAACGCCGTCAATCCAGGTATCTATTCTGCGTGCAATGCGCAGGAACGCCTCATTCTGTATTCTGTCTGATATCGTCAGCGCATGACCCATAGAAGCATTAACATCGTCATATGCCTCCATTATCGAGCAGCCGCAGAGTATATCGTGGAACTGATTGAAGCAGACATCGAGCCACGCCTCTTTGAAATCTTCGGTTCTGTCGCGCATACCGGCAGTCTTCGATGCGACGGTCGCGAAGGCCTCTGAAAAATAGAGTGAATTTTCGAGTTTTCTGTTGAGCTGTTTTACAAGGCTCGTTGCGGAATAACAGCCGCTCGCGTGGTGCTGAAGATCGTCTTTCCAAACCGACAGCTCGACTTTTTCAAGGCAATGCGCCTCAAAGAAAGCATCGGGCGAAGAGAAGACCATATCGTGATATCCGTCTCTTTTGAGCTGGGTCTGAACATATTCGATCAATCCCCTCGTCGGACCGCCGCCGTGATTGCCGACGCCGTAGAAGATCATCATGCCGTGCCCCTCTTCGTTTATCAGCTTTTCCGCGAGGTCGCGCGATCTGTTTATAGCTTCTGCATTGCCCGAACCGTATCCGCTCGCATCCGGGATATGGAAAGTCGGTATCTGAGTGCCGTCAAGACTCTCCCACATAAACATATTGGGTATCTCGGCATTTTCATGAGCACCGGGGCGCATCATAACATATGCTGTCATACCGCCGTTTTTTATAATCTGAGGAAGCATTCCGCTGTGGCCGAAAGAATCCACGTTGTATGCGGTTTTGCATATCCTGCCGAATTTTTCGTTGTAATAGAGCTGAGAATAGAGCGCCTGACGGGCAAAGCTCTCCGCCGAGGGCATATTGCAGTCCGGCTGAACCCACCAGCCGTTGACGGGCACCCAGCGCCCCTCTTTGACCCTCTCTCTTATCTCCTCGAACATATCGGGATCGATCTCCTCGACCCATTTGTAGTACGCCGCAGACGAGCAAGTGAACACAAAATCGGGATATTCATTGAGCCTGTCGAGCGCACTGCGGAAAGTCTGAAGCACTTCCCCGCACCCCTCCTGCCAACGCCAGAGCCAGATAGGATCGAGGTGCGCGTTGCCTATGAGATGAACTTTCGGTTCATTTGACATATATTTTCCTCCTCAAAGAAATTACTTCTTTTTATGAGTACGGTCTTAGCCGTTTATTCTGTCTATAAGCGGACGGGCTGCAATATCGGGCTTGTATTTTTCCGACTCTTTGAGCGCAGAAAGGCGCATTGAGTTCCATTTTTCAGGAGCAGCCGCAATATTTATAAGCTCCTCGGCAAGCCTTTCGGCATTGCAGTTTTTTATTATAACTCCTGTATTTCCGGGAACAACAAACTCGGGATTATATTTCCAGTCGCTCGCTATCACCGGCACTCCGGCTGACATGGCATCGATAAGCGTTCCGGCAAAGCCCTCGCCTTTATAATAGGTCGGGAACAGCAGAGCAAAATATGATTTCAGCGTTTCAATGCTCTTATTCGCTTCAATAGCTCCGCCGTAGCTGATATAATCCGGGAATGACTTTTCAAGCTGTGAAAATCTTTCTTTATACTCGACATCAACCTGACCGAAAATATCGAGCGTGTATACCGTTCTTCCGAAATGGGCATTGATGCTCTCGACCGCATTTATCGCGTCTTCTATGCCCTTTTCTTTCATAACACGTGAAAAAGTACAGAGCTTATATGGTTCGCTTTTGGGATATTCAATATCGCTCTCTGCCAGCGGCTCAAGTTCTTTGAAATTGTACATAACAACCGCATTTTCAAAGTCCCGTCTCTGCAGAGCGGATTTCATCATATCCGATTCCACATATATAGCATCAAATTTTTTAAGCAGTCTGACAAGCCATTTATGCTCATCCAAAAAAGAATCGAGCCATCCGCCGATGACCACATAATGTATCTTGCGGTGATAAAGCTTGTTATAGAACAAAAACAGCGGTGCAAAAACGCGCAGCCCCCTGTTTGCGGGCATCATTATTATATTTTCACAGCCTTTGAACAGCTTCAAGACATCGATTACCATTCGCGGCATGGCTTTTATCCCGCCGCAGCTGTCAGCAACAGCCACCTGAGCATCGCCAAAATATTTTTGGAGCTCGTCGGTCACATTTTTTGTTTTCACTGTTTGACCGTTGAGCAAGCTGCGCCCAAATCCGAAGTGGCCGCAAACACCCGCTTTTTTCATTGTTACGCCATATCCTTTCGCCGTCAGGCAAAAGCCTGCGAGTTTTCCGAAAATATAAGTAAATGATAACAGAAATGTTGCGTTTACGCAACACTTTTTAGACTTAATCGCCAACGGCGCAGACAAATATAACACAAAAAAGTAACAGCCCCGAAGCGATTAAGCCTCAGGGTTGCCAATTAACTTTTAACACAAATTTACATGTACAGAACAGGCTGTATTTTGTCAGGCGAAATCAGTCGTCATCAGTTTCTTCGGTCTCCGCCAGCTCTTCCCAATCCTCGAGCTCACCGCATCTGCGGAGATATTCGTGTCCTCCGTCAACGGCACATGCGCCGCATGAGCAGAATTTGAAATCGTGTACGGATTTGCTCTCGATAACCTCGCCGCATTTTTTGCATCTTATTGCATTTCTGATTATCTTCATATAATATACCCCCTGTTATAATACATTTTCAACATTATTATACATCGCAGAAAATTCGAAGGCAAGGTTTTGTTTTGTCACATTGGTGAGAAAAAGTCGGCAGAAATATAATTTACGCCACAACGGTTATCTGCGCTTTTGCTTTTCTCGTTTTACTCAAGTGTTAGAAAATATGTGTTTTATAATCGTACACAAAAAAATCAAAAGCCCCGAAACCGTTGAGTTTCAAGGCTTTTCGCTTGGTGGAGATAAGCGGGATCGAACCGCTGACCTCTTGAATGCCATTCAAGCGCTCTCCCAGCTGAGCTATACCCCCAAATATTAAGTTCGTTTGGAACGCTATCTATTATATCAAAAGAAGCGGATTTGTCAATAGTTTTTTCAAAAAAACTCGTGCAATACGCATTGTAAAAAATCGGACTGCGGTAAATATCTGCCGCAGTCCTGTTTTTTGATTTATTTGTCCTCGTAATCAAGAACTTCTCTTGCAATATATATCGGTCTGTGCTTCGTTTCGATATATGTTCTGGCAAGATACTCGCCTACCATGCCGGTGCAGAAAAGCTGAAGACCGCCGAGCAGAAGAATGAGCACAACGGTTGTGGCGTAACCGGGAACCTTGATATCAAACGCCAGCTTCTGGATTATGACAACTATCATGTAGATTATGGACGCGGCAGAAGATGTCAAGCCGATATAAGTTGCAATTTTAAGCGGCGTAGTAGTAAAAGCGATAATGCCGTCCATTGCATATTTGAAGAGCTTCGCAAAGTTCCACTTTGAAGTGCCGTTTGCACGGTCTTCAACGATATAGGGCATATAATATGTGTTGAATCCAACCCACGAGAAAATGCCCTTGGAAAAGCGATGATATTCGCTCATGCTGAGCACGGCATCGACCACACAGCGTCTGAGAAGTCTGAAATCGCTTGCGCCGCTTTTGAACTCGATCTCCGAAGTTTTATTGATTATCTTATAAAAACAATCTTTGAAAGCCGAGAGAACTTTTGATTCGCGTCTGTCCTCCTGATAACATGCCACGGCATCGTAGTTGGGATCCTTGTCGAGTATCGCCATCATATCAAGTACCAGCTCAGGACGCTGCTGCATATCGGCATCGATAAGGCAGACCATTTCTCCCCTGCTCTCTTTGAGTCCGGCATATATAGCCGACTCTTTGCCGAAGTTGCGCGAAAATCCGACAACTTTCACATTTTCATCGGCTATCTCATAGATGTGGCGGAGCTTGTCCATCGTCTGATCGCGGCTGCCGTCATTGACGAATATGAGTTCATAATCAAAGCCTTTGTCTTTGAAGACTTCAGTTGCGGTGTTATAAAATAATTCAACATTATCCTGCTCGTTATAGCAGGGAATTACTAAGGATAATTTCATCTTTCCCTCCGAAATTGCACAAATATAGCTTCTGAATTGTATCACAAATTTTCATTATTTGCAACAATTATTCACTGATCTCTATGCCGGCTTTCTTTTCAAGTGATTTAACAAAATCATTCAGCTCCTCATAAACATATCCGTTGACAAAAAGGTTCTTCATTTTGAGACGGAGTGTATCGATTTTGAAGACGGTTTTGTTCACCTTCTCAAACGATTCGTATGATTTGAGCTCCCTTTCGCTGAGGCGCTTGACTGTTATCTGATCATAGGTTGAAGGATCGCCGTTGAGCTCCGCGCGAACCGTACATTTTTCAAAATCATCGTCAAACACGAGCGTGTTTCCCTCGAGTTTTACGCTGTCGCCTTCGATTATTTTAATTGTGTATCCGGCGTTCGGGTCGGACGCATACGCGCCGAGATTCAGAGACTTTTCATCGGGAGTGATAAGATAATTATATATATAATCGTCCGTATCGGCATTCTTGAGCTTTATAAGAGAGAAGCCCATATCATAATCGGCATTTTCAAAAGCTTCTATCTCATCGAGTCCCGCCACGCCCTCATACTCGGTCACTTTGAATGTAAAAGAAGTAATATTATGCTTCGGTTCAAACACAACGCGGGTCTCGCTGCCGTCGGCATTGAGAGCGGGAACTTCGACTTTGCTTCCGTCGCTGAAAGTGATTACTCCGCCGAGTATATTTGAATTGAGCCCGAAGTTGTCATACAGAGACACACATGAAACCGTTTTAGGACTGTCAAATTTCACAGTCACAGTCTTTTGTGCATCATTTTTATCGAATCTCGACACACAGTTTTCAAGCTTGACATGGAGACCGGCAGTCCTGTTTCCGACACCGATGAGTCTGAAATCGTTAAGCAACGAAGCATCGCCGGAGGACACGCTGATATCGGCATTATATGTGAGGCTGTCCGTGCGGCGATTCCAATAGACCGAATCGCCGTTTATTATGCGCTCGGAATAGCAATAAGCATACTGTGAAAGATGCTCGCTGAGCGCTTTATATTCGGAACATCTGAGTATCGAATGGCTGAGAGACTTTTTATCTATCGGCAGTCTGACTCTGTTATTCCATCTGTATTGCGGAACATCGGTCTCATATGACGGATCGTTATTCTTCTCTCTGTCCTGCATCACGGTGCTCTTGATATTAAGTGCATAAAAATCCGGCTTTGATTTCCACGCAAGTGAATAGCCAAAGCACTTGAGCACTTTCGGAGTGTATCCGCTCTCTTTTTTCAGAATACGCTCCATCGCCTTTTCAAACGATATGCTGACTCCGCGGTGATCCGTGTGGGTATCGAAATCTATTGCTAAAATATAATCCGGGCGATATTCGAGAACAACACTTTCGATATCATCGACCATATTTTCGGCTGTATATTTGGCGTGAGTTCCGAAACGGTCGAAGTGATAATCTTTAAATCCCTTTCCCGCATAAGTATGATCCCATCCGGAAGAGAAAGAAAAAGCTTTTTTGCCGACGTAGAGCTGCGTTCCGTCGGGATATCCGAGAAATATTACTTTCTCTCTCGGTATACCGAGTTTTTCAAGCGCATTACAGGCTTCACTCTGACGGGTGTATGCAGAAACTCTTTTATCGCCGTTTGTTGCGAACACGACACGGACATCGGCGCCGTTTTTGTACATAGGCGGAAGCACCTGACCGGAGATAAGCAGATCGTCATCTTCATGAGGGACTATAACCATGACTTTTTTGTTCTTAAACTGAGAATCATAGAAGCTGTTGTCTACGCCGTCGTTTGAATCCAGCTTATTGAGCTCGGTCTCATATACGCAAACCACAGCAAGAACGGCAAGCACAAGCGCCATGAGAACTATCAGCACCGCTCTTTTCTTCTTTTTCCTTTTCACATTTTCTGCCATGTTGTTACCTTAACCTTTAAACAGAGATTTTTGCTTATTTTTTCGGCTTCTTCACCACGGTAACGCTGTCAACACCGTAGTACACCGCAGTCCAATCATTGAACCATTTGTTGTTCGCGTTATCGTTGGTAATATTTATCATATATGAATTCAGCGACCAATAAGATTTGCGCGGTCGGCTGCGTGGTATTTTGACATCCTTTATGCCCGCCGCTTTCTGCTCATATATCGCCTGCTCAGCCTCTTCATAAGCGATGCTGTCGGACTTGAGCGCATAATATTCTCCAACATAGATAACGCCGAAACCAAGGGCAACCAAAACTGAAAGCACAACAGCGGTTTTCTTAATTCCGTCCATTTTGCCGTCAAAAAGCTGAGCCGCCAGGACAAATGCCGCGCATCCGAACATAATATTTGCGCCGAAGAAAGAGCGAGGAGGCGCTTCGGGCGAAACTATCAAAACTCCCGCAGCTGCCGCACCGGTGAGCAGATATATGCACGGCAGGAGCCAGTTGAGCTTTTTCTTTTTGATGCAAACAATTAACAGGACAATTACCAAAACTACAAGCATAAGCAGCACAGCACGCCAGATATTAAAATATATCTGCTCCGCCGACCACAGCAAATGCTTCATTATATTCCGCTCGCGGTGGGTATTATCGATACGCACTCTGTTGCCGGGAGCGAGAAGCAATATTCCGAATCCGGTTATGACTCCGAGAAGTCCGGTAACATGATGTGCTCTGACGGGCATTTTCTTTATCTTGAAGTAGATCAAGAAGAGCATAACAGCTCCCATCGTTGCGCCGCCCATATTCTCATTTGTCCAACCCGCAAAGACGCCGGCGACAAACATGAGAACCGAAAGAATAATTTCTTTTGAAGGCTTCGGCTTTTCGGACTCCGTATCATGGATGCGGTAGAACATAAGAAAAGTCAGTATCCACACGGTTGTCCACAGATAATTGAACGCTGCGCTGTACCAGATATAGGCCGATGCGGGTTTGTTCATTCCAAGCCACTCAAAGGCATAAATAAAGACCAGCAGCGGTATATTTATCGGTCGCTTATAGTTTGCGTGAAAATATATCAGCAGGCCGAGCAATGTAAAGAACAGGGAGTTCACAACATTGAAGACCGATTTATCGAACAGAGTAAACAGCTGCAGGAGAAAATGCGCCGGTATTCTGCCATTGCAGATTTTGTAATGCGTCACCATGCCCGTAAAAATATCCCTTATTCCCGTCAGGCGTTCCGGCGTGCCTTTGACAACATGTCCAGTGTACTTGAAAAAATAGAGATAATCATCGGCGGCATATCCTATCATGCCGTTAAACACAAGTATAAGGCTGAACATAAGCGCCGCAATAGCGACTACAGCCGTAATTTTTATTACCGTTTCACGATTCACGGTTAGTTTTTGACTGTTCAATACAATTTTCCTCCGATTTTTTCGGTAATAAACCACCGTAGGATATATTACCACAAGTGTAAATATAATGCAATTAATTCCTGTTTACAACATAATGAAAAAACGGTTACATACGATAACAAAACTGTAACAATTGGTATATTACTTCAAAAACAGACAAAAAAGCTGAATAATATGCAATTTTTTCACTTTATCTCAAATATATTGATATTATATACATTATATAGATTTTTCTTATAAATTTTTCAATCCGTTTCTTTTTCATGCATATAAAAATCCCGCCGTATTAAGCGGCGGGATAAAAATATTTAATTTCAGCACTTGATGACAACATCGTTGGGGAAGAACTCGGGAAGATAAGCCTTGTGAGCCCACTTCATCTCCTCGAAGCACTTGTGTGCCTTCTCCCAGTCGCCGACGAGCGGATGCACGAGCAGCGCATTGATAGCTGCTGCCTCGGAACCGGTTGTCGCGGCTTCTACGGTGTACTTCTCATACGCCTTTACAACGCGCATAAGACCGATGATATGTCTGTTATCGACCTTGTCGATAGCGACGGGCTCTGCGCCGTCCTTGCCGATAACAGCGGCTATCTCGAGAACGTCGTCATCGTCCATGAAATCAACAGTGCCGTTATTCTTGATGTTGACTATCTGGACATCGCGCTTATCGTTGGCGATAGAATCGATAAGAGAAACTGCGGCAAGAGAATACTTGTGACCGCCGCGCTGATCGAGAAGAGCGGGCTTTGTGACAAGAGTCTCGTCCGAATACATCTCAAGCAGCTCTTCCTCAATCTCCATGCAGACGCGGGCGCGGCACTTCTCATCCTCTTTCTGATGCTTAAGCTTCGCATCTCTGCAATAATAATACTGGAGATAAGACGAAGGAATTCCGCGAACGGCGTTGAGGCAATCGAGCGAGAAGCCGTCGTCCTTTATGTTCGCCATAACTTTTGTCGAGAAGCCCTGAGCGAGCATATCGTCGATAAGCTCTTTGCCGTCCTTCTTGACGGAGGTTATCCAGCTGAGGTGGTTAAGACCGACATATGTAATATCGCAGTCGTCGCCCATAGCCTCTTTTGTATCGTCGATCATGTTGATCGGGACATTGCAAAGACCCATGCACTTGACATTGGTGTGGTTGAGCACGAACTCGGTGATGATGCCGGAGGGATTGGTGAAGTTGATGAGCCATGCGTTGGGGCAGATAGCCTCAATGCGGTCGCAGATATGCTGCATGACCGGAATAGTACGCAGAGCCTTGAAGAAGCCGCCGATGCCGGTGGTCTCCTGACCAATGAGGTCATATTTGAGCGGGATAGTCTCATCGAGATAACGGGCATGAAGCATGCCGACTCTTATCTGGGTGACAACAAAGTCTGCGCCCTGAAGAGCCTCGTCAAGGTTATCGGTGAGAAGAGTCTCGCACTCTATGCCCGCCTTCTTGAGCATTCTCAGGCAGAGGTTGCCGACTATCGTTCTCTTCCTCTCGTCTATATCCATAAAGGATATCTTCTTGAGCTTGAGCGAGGACTGAGCCTTTATGAATCCGTCCACAAGCTCGGGGCAATATGTGCTGCCCGAACCGATGACTGCTACTGTAATTTCTTTCATATATATTACTCCCTTTTCTGTAAAATCCTTATTTATACTGCCTGAATATCCAGTTTATGCAACCGGTGACAGGCTCCTTATCGAGCTTTATGAACTTCAGCTTTCTTCCGCTCATCTGCTGCGCATATTCGTGCAGCTTTTCGATATAAGCGTCGTTCGGAAGCTTCGTGTGCATTGAACCGGAAAGAACAACCTCGATCTCGTCACCGTCAAACTCCATCTGCTTTGCAAGCGCCGCGATGAACTGCGCGCCGCGCTTTGCCATCTCATCTGTTTTGGCGAGTGCAGGGGCATCGCCCATAGCCGCCGCCTTGAAGAACGAGCCGATAAGAGTCTTGATATAGAGCGGAGCCTCCTCCGTCTCAAGCTTTGCAACGGTTCCGACGAACTCCTCGCGCGAAGTGATGCCGAATGCATCGTAGTACATCTTCGTGATAAGAGTGGGTTCAAGTCCGAGATAGACCTCATCGTATATGAGCCTGAATGCAGTCTGGGCTATCCAGTTGCCGTTGCCCATATCGCCGGTGCACTCGCTGAGTCCGCCGAGCTGGAGCATATTGCCCTTTGAATCAATCGCGTTGCAGCAGGTACCCGTTCCGCAGTTATAGCCTATTGCCGCGCCGCTCTCGGAGCCCGCCTGAACGACGATAAAGCCGTCGTTATAGATAGCAAAGTTCCGAAGCCCCTTTTCCGAAAGCTTCTCGCACATGATATCATGCTGGAACTGATGGTCGATTCCCGCAAGACCCATCAGCGAAAAAGCAACATCGTCAAGAGATATTCCCGCCTCGCCGACAAGTTCGGTTATACCGTTCCAGATAACCGCGCTCGCCTCGTCAAACGCGCCATCGAGATTCTCGTGGTTGCTTCCCGGTCCGTAGACCGTTTTGACTACATTTTTGTCCTCATCAAAAAGGGAGAACGCCGTTTTTGTTCCGCCTCCGTCAACACCGATGTAAAAGCTCATTCACCTTTCTCCTCATCACTGAAAAACTCTTCGCAGATTTCCTCTGCGTTATATCTGCTGCGTCTTGCCGGAGCTCTGTCGATCCACATGCCGTTTGTGAAATCAGGCACGGGCACGGGCATGCTGCCCATTGCTATCGACTGCTCCGAAAGGCAGGTTATAGCCATCCATGTTGCCGCATCATAGACATCTATCGGAGGCTCAAGGTCATACATCGCGCTCTCGACAAATGCGGAGAAAACGAGATAATCCATACCGCCGTGGCCGTGCTTCTCACTCTCGGAAGCATATGTTTTCCAAAGCGGATGCTCATATTTTTCAAGATATTTTTCAAACGGCTCCCAGCTGTGCATCCAGTCGCTTTCTTCGTGCTTCGTCACACCGTCAATATATATTCCCTTTGCATCCTCGTTATAAGCCGCGCGGGTGCCGTGAATCTTATAATTGCGCGAATAAGGCCGCGGGAGCGTGCAGTCATGCACAAGCGTTATCGTCTCGCCGTGGGCGCACTTTATCATAGTAGTGACTATATCGCCCTGGTTGAATTTATAGTCTGCAAGGTCGTAATCTTCGCCCTGAGTGTTCTTGAGCCAGGTGTTGAGTCCGCACGCCTTGCTTGCCATTGAAGTAAGAGTGAGGAAGCGGTTGCCACGGTTGATATGCAGCGCCTTAGCTATAGGGCCGAGCTGATGGGTGGGATAAAGCTCACCGTTGCGGTTCTTGAAGTTATGTATTCTGCCGTGGCGGTTTTCGCGTCCGAGACCTATCTCATCTCTGAGGTCATGCTCATAGCCGCCCTGCATATGCACAACTTCGCCGAAAATGCCCTCACGCATCATACGCAGAAGAGCCATTTCGTTGCGGTCATAGCAGCAGTTTTCAAGAAGCATGCAGAACTTGCCGGTCTCTTCGGAAGCCCTGACGAGCTGCCAGCATTCCTCGATAGACGCTGCTCCGCCGACTTCCATGGCGACATGCTTGCCTGCTCTCATGCAGTCGACCGCTATGCGGGCGTGGGTTATCCAAGTAGTCGCGACCATAACAGCCTTGATATCGTCGCGCTTGAGCAGTTCTTTATAGTCGAGATACATCTCGGGCTCCTCGCCCGTTTTCTCTTTGACTATCTCAACTCCACGGCGTGCTCTGTCCTCGTACTTATCGCAGACGGCAACAACCTTTACGCCGTCAATGCTGATAAGCTCGCCGAGGTTGCCCTGACCGCGTCCGCCGAGACCGATTATTGCAAAGTTGGTCTGTTTTATCTCCATATCCGATTCCTCCGTGGGGATATCTTTTACAACACATTCGCCTTTTCTGTCGAATGTTATTATAATACTTTATTAATGATACTTCAAGTGATTGGCAAAAATAAACAGCTTTTCAGAGAATATTATCGAGTATCTCTATCACATTTGCCACAGCGCCGTCGTTATTCGAGCGCACAACATAGTCGGCGTGCTCGAGCGCCTCCGGCGAACCGTTTTCAGGGACGAATCCTGCTTTTGCCGCGACTAGCATTTCAATGTCGTTATATCCGTCGCCCACAGCAAAAGTTCTGTCGTGAGGGACGCCGAGAGCGTCGGCAAGGAAAAGCAGACCCGTGCCCTTATCAGAGCCTTTCTTCATAACTTCTATATATCCGCCGTTTGTCGGCAAAAACGCGGGATCATCAAAATTCTCGCGCATAAACGCCTGCACTTCCTGCGATATTCCCTCCGCGTCAAACATAGCCTTCGCCCAAGGGAACTCCGTCTCGGACGGATCACTGACAACTTTATAGGGTATACCCTGACTTGTGAAATGACGGTGGGAAGTGTCATCGAGATGTATTGCATAGGTGCTGTCGAACGGATACATTTCTATTGAAACATCCGGGAAATTTTCCATTATAGCCCTGACGAACGGGATTCCGTGTTCGGCATCTATACCGTTTACGAACACAGGCTCGTTTTTTTCATAGTCATACGCCATGGAGCCGTTTGTCAGCAGAACGGGCGCATTGATATAAGATGGATCATAGAGATGAAAGCCCTGATATGTCCTGCCGGTGCAGACCGTAAAATACCCGCCCTCAGAGATAAAATACGCTATTGCCGAACGGACATCATCGGTTATTATTCCGTCGTCATTCTTGAGCGTGCCGTCAAAATCACTCGCTATGAGCACTTTTTCAAACTTCCCCAAAGCACTTCCTCCGCACAATAAATTTCGCGCTAAAATGATAACATTTAAGGATATCAAAGTCAATTGAAACGCCTGTCTTTTTGCTTTTCTTTTTTGCGCGAAGTTGAAAAATCTGATAATAGTGATATACTATATAGTCAGGGACGAAGATAGAAAAATTCTTTGCAAAGGAGAAGTCATATGATAAAGGATATTCTTTCGCCGCACAGGGCGCAGCTCAGCGACCACACAGAGCTGCGTGCGCAGAAGAACACCTCGCGCGGAGTGTCTATGCTCGGCGGGAATCTCGTCGGCAACGCACGCACAGAGAAAAGCGGCATCAATGCCAGAGTATATAAAAACGGAGTTTACGGCTTTGCTTCAAGCGCGGAATACTCGGAAGAGAGCATAAAAAGCGTGCTCAAGGCCGCGAGCGACAACGCCGCATTTTTGAGTTCGAGAGTCAGCCACGAGGCGAAAATAATAAGACCGATTCCCGCCGGGATAAAGACGATGAACGGCGACATAAACGACTGCGAGCAGAAAGTATATATTGAATTTGCAAAAGAGATCGACGAATATATCGCAAAGAAATATCCCGATCTTGTCAGCCGCTCGATAAGCATCAGGGCGGATTCGATGGAGAAAAGGCTCTGCGTCAACGACGGATTCGATTCATATTCACTCGTGCCGAGAAGCTTTGTCTATGTTTTTCTGACCGCCGAAGCCAAGGACGGCACAAATGTTGAGCTTTATAAAGTATTCGGCGGGCGTGGATTCTTCACCGAGGTATTCTCCTCCCCCGATGAACTTTTCGGAGACATAGATATACTTTACGAAAATATTATGAAAAAGGCGGAGGGCGTATATGCTGACGCGGGATACAGAGATGTCGTAATGCATCCGAACCTCGCGGGCATACTCGCGCACGAGGCGGTCGGTCACACGGTTGAAGCCGATTTAGTGCTCGGCGGTTCGGTCGCGGCGCACTGCATGAACAAGCAAGTCGCAAGCGAGCTTATAACCATGGTCGACTTCGCTCACACCCTGCCGGACGGTTTCTCGGCTCCCCTGCCCGTTCTTGTCGACGACGAGGGCACGCCCGCGGAGGACGCAATTCTCATAAAAGACGGCATTCTCAGAGGATACATGAACAGCCGAGAGAGCGCGGAGCATTTCGGAGTCAAGCCGCAGGGCAACGCGAGAGCTTATGCATTCTCGGACGAGCCGCTTATAAGAATGAGAAACACCGCAATTCTCCCCGGCAAGGACAAGCTCGAGGATATGATAGCTTCGATAGATGACGGATATTTTCTCACGGAGACCAACAACGGTCAGGCAGACACGACCGGAGAGTTCATGTTCGGCGTCTGCATGGGTTATGAGATAAAACACGGCAAGCTCGGCAGAGCAATAAGAGACACGACGATATCGGGCATAGCGTTTGACATGCTCAAGACTGTCGATATGCTCTCAGATGACATGGTGTGGACCTGCTCGGGTATGTGCGGCAAGAAACAGCCAATGCCCGTCGGAATGGGCGGCCCTGCCGTCAAATGCAAAGTAAATATCGGCGGACGCTGAGAAAGGAGCGATGAAAATGACTGATATATATGAGATAGCAGAATACACACTCAAGGCGCTAAAAAATTGCGGCGCGGATGCGGCTCAGTGCATCGTCGGCAGAAGCAAAAAAGATGAGCTGAACGTTGACGGCGGAAAATTCAGCCTGATGCGCTCCACATTCAACACGAGCATCTCTATGAAAGCAATAAAGGACGGCAAAAAAGGCGTCACAAGCATAAATCAGGCGACAAAAGAAGCGATTGACGAAGCTGCGGCTCAGTGCATCGCAGCGGCGGAATCTTCCGTTCCCGATGAAGCCGAGCAGATAGCGCCTTTCACTGCAAAAGTCGAATACAAAACCGGAGTTTTTGAGCCCGATCTTAACAAGCTGTTTGACAGAATAGAGGAATTCATGAGCCAAACTAAAAAAGAATATCCGAAAGTCATTCTCGAGCAGCTTATCTCCGACTATGAGCACAGCGAAAAGCTCTACATGAACACCAACGGAACAAGCCTCAGATATGAGCACGGCGAATACTCGTTCAACACGATGTTCTCCGCACATGAGGGTGAAAAAGCCTCGTCATTTAACGGATATTTCTGCGCGCTTGACAATCTCGACAAGCCGTTTATGGATGCGGGTATGCAGAGACAGTTACTCGAAGAGAGCGAAAAGCAGCTCGACACAGTCTCGCCGAGTGAAAAGTTCGTCGGCAAGGTAATTTATTCCCCCGACTGTTTCAACGAGCTTTTGCAGACGGCGCTCGAAAATTTTGCATCATCCGGCGTGCTTATTGACGGCACATCTCCCTGGAAAGACGCGCTGAACACGAAAGTCGCGAGCGAAAAGCTGAATCTCAGAAGCGTTCCGCTTGACGGCAGAACGGTGGTCGGTCAGCGCTTTACCTCCGACGGCTACCCTGCCGAGAACATGGACATTATTGTTGACGGCGTTCTCAAGACTTTTATTCTTTCGCAGTACGGAGCAAACAAGACCGGGTTCCCGCGCGCGCTCAACGGCGGCAATAACCTCGAAGTTCTCCCCGGCGACAAGACGCTCGAAGAGATGATCGCAGGAATAGACAAAGGTCTGATAGTCAACCGATTCTCCGGCGGTCAGCCGTCATCGAACGGAGATTTTTCCGGCGTCGCGAAGAACAGTTTTCTTATCGAAAACGGAAAAGTCAGCAGTGCAGTCAGCGAGACGATGATAAACGGTAACATTATCGACATGCTCAACAACATCGTCGCGATATCCAAAGAGCAGACTACGGACGGACTTTCATTCATGCCGTGGGCTGAATTCGACGGAGTCACGGTATCGGGCAAATAAGAAAAAATTCCCTGCGGCTTTTATGTATTTTAAGCCGCAGGATACACATAATGATACTGGCAGCCGGAGCTGATATTATTTCGGGCGCTTTTAAGTGAAGAAACTATTGTTTATTGTCTTTTCAACAGCGCATTTCAGCATTTGCTGCCTTTGACGGAGTCGGAGCTCTGAGGGTGTGGTTGACAGCCCGCAGACCCGGCTCTTTCGCGTATATAATAAGAGGAGCTTTAAAAGCTCCTCTTATTTTTGTGCATATTATTTTTGTGCATATTCAGCATCGTTGCTGTTATCGGCAGTCGCAGGAATGTTATTTTCCTTTGTGCGTTCGAACGTTATATCTTCCGAAGCATTCGGTATTTTCACAGCATTTTCAGGATTCTTCTCAATATTTGTCAAATCAAGCTTTGATGTTTGTTTTGAATTGAAATTATTTCTGACCTTCTGAATTCTTTCATCGGTCTGTCTTATGGATTTAAAAAACACCAGAGACGCTATTGCGGCGGAGGATTTTATATTTGAGAGCCTTTCAATATCGCGATAAAGCTCCCAATAATATTTTATCAGCTTGCTCTTGCGCGTGGATGAAACGGAACCGGCGCGGACGCGGGGTAGCTTGCGAGAACTTCGTTGAGTCCGTAAGCGCGGTCGCAGTCGTGCATTATTTTAAGCCAAAGTGCAAAATCGTTGCGCTTTTTTATATCGGGGACATAGAATTTTCCGAGCTTTTCTGCGTTATAGACAACAGTCAAATTGCCTATTGGGTCGCCCTGATAAAGCATTGAAGAATAATTTACGCTTTTCGGCGCTGAAATGACGACGCCCATATGCTCGCCGCGCTCGTTTATTTTTTCATATGCGGTGTATGTAAAATCATATCCCATTTGCTCCATGAAGCTTATCTGACGGCTCAGCTTGTCCGGATACCAGATATCGTCGCTGTCAAGAAATGCGATATAATCGCCCTGCGCCGCATTTATCGCCCTGTTGCGCGCCGCTGCGGGACCGAGATTGATATCGGTTTCAAGCAGGTGTATTCTGTTGTCGTCTGCTGCCATACTGCGCACCGCATCAACTGTACCGTCCGTGGAATTGTCATCGGCAACGACAAGCTCCCAGTTACGGTAAGACTGATTCTGTACGGATTTTATGCTCTCTGCGATATAGTCCGCGCAGTTATACGCCGGCATTATAATTGAAACCAGCTTTTCCACCACTCAAATCTCCCTTTTGCGGCTCTGCCGCACGCGCCCGATTGGCGCGTATGTTATGTCTACATTTTATCACATTTTGTCATGCTGTTCAACCGACAAAATCAAGCAATCTGTGGATTATTTGCGTGATTTTTCTGTCCGCCCACAAAACGCCTATGTAAGACACCTAATATAATAGTACAACAAGCTATGCTCTTTTTCAACGCACATAATATACAAAAAAAAATACCGCCTGATTTTACATACAGATAAGTGCCCGCACGATATTGAAAAGCTTATGTTCATAGCGTATAATTGAATAAACCCATGTCAACGGAGGAGAAGATATGAAAAATCCGGCAAAGGCAAGCGATTTAAGTCTCATCGAGCCTGTCATAAGTAAATATAAGAACACCTCAGGCTCGCTTATAACCGTCTTGCAGGAGATTCAGGATATTTACGGCTATCTGCCCGAAGACGCGCTGTGCCATGCGGCAATAGAAATGGGCATTGCCCCGGCGACCGTTTTCGGCGTTGCGACATTCTACGCGCAGTTTCGGTTCACGCCTGTCGGCAGGTATTTTATAATGCTCTGTCAGGGTACGGCGTGCCATGTCAACGGCTCCGAGATGATAGAAAAGGCCGTGTTTGAAACGCTCGGCATACATAACGGAGAGACAACGCCCGACGGGCTTTTCACACTGAAAACAGTCGCCTGCCTCGGCTGCTGCTCGCTCTCCCCTGTTATGATGATAAATTCCGAGACCTACGGCAGTCTGACTCCGCAGAGGGTCAAAGAAATAATCGCTGAAAAGGCAAAGGAGGCAAACGCCGATGTATAAAATTAAAATCGGAGAAGGCAGCTGCGGTATATCGGCGGGAGCCGGAAAGATACATAAACTGCTCGACGAGAAGAACAGCGGAAATTATACGGTTCACTCAGTCGGATGCATCGGAATGTGCTTTCTTGAGCCTATTGTTGATATCTATAACGGCGATGCGCTCACAGCAAGACTCGTTAAAGTAAGTCCTGATGATGTGGATAAAATCATAAGCTTCACGGAAAGCGGCAACATGTCGCAGATAAGCTCTCTTGTTATATCCGACGAGGACAAGGGCTTTCTCGAAAAGCAGACCAGGATAGCCTTGCGCGGGTGCGGAATAACCGAGCCGGAGAGCATTGAAGATTACGAAAAGTACGGTGGATACACGGCGCTTTCAAAAATTCTGAAAACAATGACACCAGAACAGGTCATTGAAGAGATAAAAATTTCCGGGCTCGCAGGGCGCGGAGGGGCGGGCTTCCCGACATGGTTCAAGTGGAACGCCGCAAGGCAGAGCACAGGAGACGAAAAATATCTGATATGCAACGCCGACGAAGGCGATCCTGGTGCATTTATGGACAGAGCTGTTATTGAGAGCGACCCGCACGCTCTGATAGAAGGTATGCTCATCGCGGCGTATGCTATAGGCGCAAAAGAAGCAATAGTCTATGTCCGCGCCGAATATCCTCTGGCTATAAAAAGGCTTCGCAACGCCATTGAACAGGCTGTGGAAAAAGGCTATATAGGCGAAAATATTCTTTCTTCCGACTTCTCATGCAAATTCAGAATCAAGGCGGGCGCGGGAGCATTCGTCTGCGGCGAAGAGACGGCTCTCATCGAATCTCTTGAGGGTCAGCGCGGTATGCCGCGCCTCAAGCCGCCGTTCCCCGCGCAGTCGGGATATATGAATAAGCCATCGAACATAAACAATGTCGAGACATTCGCGAATGTAACATGGATAATCAACAACGGCGGAGAGGCGTTTGCCGCTATAGGCACCGAGACCAGCAAAGGCACAAAAGTTTTTGCGCTGACAGGCAAGATTAAGCGCGGCGGACTCGTTGAAATACCGATGGGCAAGACGCTCAGAGATGTTATTTTTGATATCGGCGGCGGAATACGCGGCGGCAAAGAGTTCAAGGGCGTTCAACTCGGCGGTCCGTCCGGCGGATGCATCCCCGCGCGGCTTGCCGACACGGTTATAGACTACAAGGCTCTTTCGGCAACGGGCGCGATAATGGGCTCGGGCGGAATGGTCGTTATGGACGAGAGCACCTGCATGGTGCGCATGGCAAAATTCTTTCTCGATTTCACAACAAACGAGTCGTGCGGGAAGTGCGTCCCCTGCCGCATCGGCACTATGCGCCTGAGAGAAACTCTTGAGCGGATATGCCAAGGCAATGGCAGAGACGGAGATATCGAGCTGCTCGAAGAGCTGTGCGCTCAGATAAAGGACGGCTCGCTCTGCGGACTCGGTCAGACGGCTCCGAATCCCGTTCTCACCACGCTCAGATATTTCCGTGACGAATACGAGGCTCACATAAAAGATCACCGCTGTCCCGCTGGAGAATGTCCGGAGCTTATAAGCTATCACATAGACTCTGACAAATGCCGCGGATGCACGCTGTGCAGCAAGAAATGCCCGGTCGGCGCGATATCCGGAGAAGTAAAAAAGCCGCATAAAATAGACAGCGGCAAGTGCATAAAATGCGGCAGCTGCAAGGCTGCGTGCCGTTTTGATGCGATATTTATAAAGTAAGGAGGTGTGATAATGAAAGAGTATATTACATTGACCGTTGACGGGAAAAGCGTAAAAATCGAGAAAGGTTCGACACTGCTCGAAGCCGCAAGAAAGGCGGGCGCGGATATCCCGACCCTCTGCCACGACGAGCGGGTCAAGCCATACGGCGCATGCGGAATGTGCGTTGTAGAGTGCAAGGGCAGCCCGAAGCTGATGCGCTCCTGCGCCATTGAAGCCGCCGACAGAATGGAAATTATAACGGAGTCAGACAGAATAAACAGGGCGAGAAGATTCTCGCTCGAAATGCTGCTTTCGGATCACACCGGAGACTGCAAAGCCCCATGTTCTCTCGCCTGTCCAGCGGGCACCGACTGCCAGGGTTATGTCGGGCTTATCGCAAACGGCGAAAACGCACAGGCTCTGTCGGTAATAAAAGGCAGGATTCCCCTGCCCGCATCAATAGGCAGAGTATGTCCGCATCCGTGCGAGAAAAAGTGCAGACGCGGACTCGTTGAAGAGCCTATATCTATAGCCGCGCTCAAGGCATATGCGGCAGACCGCGACCTTGAAAGCGGAAATATATTCATGCCTGAAGTTGCTGAATCAACGGGCAAAAAGGTCGCGATTATAGGCGGCGGTCCGGGCGGAATATCGGCGGCATATTATCTTGCGATAAAAGGACACGACGTCACTGTTTTCGACATGATGCCGAAGATGGGCGGCATGCTCCGCTACGGCATACCGCAATACAGGCTGCCGAAAGAAGTGCTTGACAAGGAATTGTCGCTCGTTGAAAAACTCGGCGTTGAGTTCAGAAATAATATAAAAATCGGCAGAGATATTTCTCTTGATACGCTTAACCAAGAATACGACGCGGTAATTGCCGCGCCCGGTGCATGGTCGAGCACAAAAATGCGGGTTGACGGCGAGGATGCCGAAGGAGTATTCGGCGGAATAGATTTCCTGCGTTCCGTGATACTTGGCTCACCCGTTGATATCGGAAAGCGCGTAGCCGTATGCGGCGGAGGCAACACGGCGATGGATGCCTGCCGCACGGCAGTCCGCCTAGGTGCGGAGAAAGTTTATATCATCTACCGCCGCACCCGCGATGAGATGCCCGCAGATGCGCTCGAAGTCGATGAGGCGCAGGAAGAAGGCGTAGATTTCAGATTTCTCACAAATCCCGATAAAATACTAACACAGAACGGCAAAGTCCGCGGAATAAAGCTTCAGATAATGGAGCTCGGCGTGCCCGATGCGAGCGGCAGAAGAAAACCCGTTCCGATAGAGGGAAAATTCGAAACTCTTGAAGTTGACAGCGTAATAATGGCTATCGGTCAGAAGCCGGAGCTCAGCGGATTTGAAGAGCTTGACAGGACCTCTCGCGGCACGATAAGCGCAGACGAGAGCACATTCAGAACGAATATAAGCGGCGTTTTTGCAATCGGCGACGCTACGAACAAGGGTGCAGACATAGCAGTGTCCGCTATAGGCGAAGCGCAGAAGAGCGCGGCAGTCGTTGACAGCTATCTTCGCGGCAATATTATCGGCTACAAAAAGCCGATACTTGTCGAGCGTGAAATAACCAAGAGCGACCTTGCGGACAGAGAACATATCGCGCGCGAAAAGATGCGTGTACTCCCCGCAGAAGAACGTAAGCACAGCTTTGACGAAGTTGCACTCAGACTCACTGACGAGCAGGCGCGTCGTGAGGCTTCGCGATGCCTTGAATGCGGCTGTCTCGACTATTACAGGTGCAAGCTCATAAACTATGCGAATAAATACAATGCTGAATTCGAGCGCTTTGCGGGTCAAAAATCACCTGCAAAGAAGGACACAGGGCACAAATACATTCTGCGCGACTCGGGCAAATGCATTCTCTGCGGGCTTTGCGTGCGTGTGTGCTCGCAGGTCATGGGAGTCGGCGCGATCGGTCTTGCCGGCAGAGGCTTCACAACTGTTGTATCGCCGGAATTCTATAAATCGCTCGGAGATTCGCAGTGCATCTCATGCGGACAGTGCGTATCTCTCTGCCCGACGGGCGCACTTGTTGAAAAAGTTCCGTTCAAAAAGAATGTTCCGCTCCGCGAAATTTGCACCGCGACGCACTGCACCGGCTGCGCCGCAAAATGCGCGATAAATGTTTTTTCGAGCGGCAATTCGATAACACGATGCGAGCCGGAAAACGTAGATATCATCTGCACATACGGCAAGTTCGGCTTGAGCAAGCTCGCCAATGTGGGCAGGCTGAAAGTCTGCAAATCGGGTGGAGAGTCTATTTCTCTTGAACGCGCCGCAGAGGTAATATCAAAGAAAACAGCTCACTTCTTCCCCTCTGAGATTGCCGTCACGGTGTGTGAAAGCATGACAGACAACGAGCTTGAAAAAGCCGCAGAACTCAGTAAAAAGCTCGGCTGCGCTCTTGTTGACATGGGCAATATTGACCGGGATATCAGCGCAGATGACTGCGCAAGATTTGAAAAAATCTTCGGCACGGATTTTTATATCGGTGCAAACCGTGAAAAGGCTGCTTCTCTCGGCGCAGTCGATTCGACTGTGATTGATTTTTCAAAAATCAAGGCTGTTATCTCGCTTGGCGGCAAGACTTCCGAGGGTAATTTTGATTTCGCCGCCGTGCAGTCGGCAAATGAAACAGGCGATGTTTCTTTACCGCTTGCGCTGTCCGTTGAATGCGGAGGTACGCTCGGCAAAACTGAAATTTCACCCGCGCTGAATCCGACATACAGCAACGAAGAGATAATCGAAGCGATAACAGCAAAGATAAAATAACTACAAACGGAGCCGCTATATTGCAGCGGCTCCGTTTTTGCATAAATACACACATAAATTCATAGGATAACACCGAGGTGATATTATGAAATCATCGCGGCTCAAGCCCTTGATATTCTTGGCTATTCCGCTCGCGGTCGGCGGTCTTGCGGCGCTGTTTTCGGCGGGCAGCATGGACAAATTTTCCGCATTGAATCAGCCGCCGCTCTCCCCTCCCGGCTGGCTGTTTCCAATCGTCTGGGGCATATTATATATTCTCATGGGCACGGCATCGTATATTATTTACAGCTCGGATGCGCCGGAGATAAGCAAGAAGAAAGCGCTCGGACTTTATCTCGTACAGCTTGGGCTCAATTTTCTTTGGCCGATACTGTTTTTCACTTTCGGGCTCTGCACCGCCGCGGCGGTTCTTATTGTTATTCTCTGGGTTCTCATTCTTCTGACGCTTCTGTATTTTTACAGAATATCAAAAAGCGCCGGATATCTGATTATCCCGTATCTTTTATGGGTGACATTCGCGGCGTATCTCAATATTGCAATATGCATCATAAACTAAAACAACACCTCCCGCAGACTTTTGCAAGTCGTGCGGGAGGTGTTGATTTTATCAGAAATATTTCGGCAGATAATCGCCGTGAGCCTCGATGAGATCATCGCACAGGTGAACGATTTCATCTATTGACAGCTCGGACGAGGTGTGCGGGTCGAGCATGGCCGCCTGATAGATATAATCTTTCTTCTGAGTCACAGCCGCCTCGATAGTAAGAAGCTGGACATTTATCATCAGATTGTTCATTGCGGCGAGCTGAAGCGGCAGCGGCTCCTGACGGCAAGGCTGGATTCCGCATTTGTTCACGAGGCACGCGACCTCGACGCAGGCATCATCAGGAAGATTGGGAATGAGTCCCCTGTTTATAACATTGCCGCCTATCTTATACGGAACGTCTGTAACGATGGCTTCCATAATATAAGAGGCATATTCCTTTGTGCGCTCATGCGAGACCTTGTCGTGGATATAATTATCTTTCTCGTTCTTCCAGTTCTTTATCTGCTCAACGCAGCGTCTCGGATACTCATCAAGCGGAATATTATATCTCTCGATAAGCTCGGGATACTTTGCCTTTATAAAGAAGTTGTTATATTCGGCGTTGTGCTCGCTCGACTCGGTGCAGTAATAGCCGAAGCGCTTTATGTATTCGAATCTCACGAGGTCGTTATGGTTAGTAACGCCGCTTTCGAGCACTTCTGTAGCTCTTTTTCTTATCTCGGGATAGAGATCCGTGCCGTTCGCATCCTCTATTTCAAGCAGCCAACCCATATGATTTATTCCCGCGATGCGCTCGCGGATAGGCTCGCTGTATTTGATATCAAGCTTATCGAGAAGTCCTCTCGAACAGGTCTGCACGGAATGGCAAAGTCCGACCGACTTCACGCCGGAATACCTGCCGAGCCAGCCTGCAAGCTGAGCCATGGGATTGGTATAGTTAAGGAAATATGCGTTCGGGCAGACTTCTTTCATATCGTCGGTGAAATCCTTGAGAACGGGAATAGTGCGCAGAGCTCTGAAAATTCCGCCGATGCCGTTCGAATCCGCGATAGTCTGGCGAAGTCCGTATTTTTTCGGCACTTCGAAGTCGATTATCGTGCACGGATCGTAGAGACCGACCTGGATGGCGTTTATAACAAAATCAGCACCGCGAAGTGCGTCCTTGCGCTCCTCGACGCCGAGATATTTGCTGACCGACGCGCGGTTCTCGTTTATATTCCTATTGAGCGCCGTGACCATTAGATAGGACTCTTCGAGTCTCTCGGGGTCGATGTCATACAGCGCGATATCGCACTCGCGCAAAGCGGGAGTAAGCATAATATCGCCAAGGACATTCTTTGCGAACACGGTGCTTCCGGCACCCATAAAAGTTACTTTCATAAAGGACCTCTTTTCTGTTGTTTTTTATCCGCTTTTATTATAACTGCTGTTTTTCCCGATGTCTACATATATTTAAACTCCGCCGCAAATTTGCACGATCTTCGGCGGAGTTTCTGTTCAGTTGAAAATCACCTTGCGATTTTATTTGTCATCGTAAGGACTGCCTTTTGTTACGCCCGTTGTTCCGAACACAACGAGCACGACCGCCAGAGTCACGGTTATCACCCACGGTCTGATATCGCCGCCGTCGAAAGCCATAACAAAGAAAGCCACTATCGCCGCGACACCTATCAAAAGCTGAACGGCAGACGCTATCTTGTACCAGTTAATTTTCATAATTATCCCCCAACTGAATTTCCGGGGTTTAGTATAGCATACCAATGAAGCGATTTCAATGAGTTAAAAGGCAAAAGCGGCAAAAAAAATTTAAAAAATGATGATTTATTCATCAATATATGTATTTCCGGTCATTAAAATTATCTACAATATATCTTACCACTGCATCGTGAAACTCGTCCGGTGCGGACTTATTTTTCCATATGTTTTTATTCGCTTTATTGACACTTTCATACATCTGCTCAAGCTGCTCATCGTTTAGAGGTAGTTGAACTCCCGAAAAATACTTTTCAATGATATCAGAAATAACATCCGCTATCTTATCGGCGCCGATTTCGCGCAGGGAATCGATTATCTTATATACTCGTTCAGATGCAAGAAGCTCCTGAACATCATCAACAATGTCGTTCCAAAATTCGAGGCAAAGCGCCAATGTCTGTTCATTGTGGGGCAACCGTTCAATATTTTTATTAAAAATCGCGTCAAAAAGCTTGTCAAAATGAAATGACGGCAACTGCTGCATTTGAGCATCTGCGCAAATATAAAATTCGCAATGCGCTTCTGTTCTCCAACCGCCTCGAGTTCTTAACACAAGATTATATTCTGCTTTGTTTTCGTTGCGAATAACTGCATTTTGTTCAAAAGATCCACCGTCTATATAATATATCTCAGCTCTCGGAACTTCTGCTGAAATTGTCCTGCCGTTTTTTAACGCACCTACACACTGACCGTTGATATAAATTTTATATGTCAAAAGACTATCTGCAAAGGCGAATTTTCTTTGTATGTTGAAACGCACAGTTTTTTCAAAAAAATTTTTTGCCATTTTATTCTCTCCATTTGTTTTTTCACTAATGAGGAAAAATTGTGATAGTTTCTTTTAGGAGTTTACACGATTGTTTATGTTATAACTTTACACGATTTTTGTTTTTTGCAGTTTATACGATTTTTGTTCTAATCTTTTTCTGTTTTCCTTTGATAAAAAATAGAAGCCGAAAGCCCTTATGTATCAAGGGTTTCGGCTTTGGCGGAGAGCAAGGGATTCGAACCCTCGAAACGCTTTTGACGTTTACACGATTTCCAATCGTGCTCCTTCGACCAGCTCGGACAACTCTCCGTGTCTGCAATCAAATGCTCGTCTATTATATATGACCGCGCCGCAAAAATCAAGTCTTTTTTCAAAAATCCTGAACTTTTTATTTTTGCACTCCCCGCTTATCGAATAAACCTGTGTTTGCGTGGAATCAATATAATATGTAAATCAGCAAATTTTACCTGTTTTTTACTCTACTGTATTGAACCCGGAGATGAAATATAATATAATGGATTTGATTAATATAAAATGGAATGAAGGGATATCCATGAGAAAGACGAAGATAGTATGCACGATAGGACCCGCCAGCAGCGACCCGAAAGTATTCACCAAGATGTGCAAAGCGGGTCTTAATGTTGCGAGGCTCAACTTCTCCCACGGCACCCATTCGGAGCAGCTCGAAAAGCTCAATATGGTAAAAAAAGTCCGCGAGGAGCTCGATCTTCCGATAGCGATAATGCTCGACACGAAGGGACCGGAATACAGAATCAAAACTTTTGAAAACGGCAAGATAATGCTCAACGACGGCGATGAGTTCTCGTTCACCACAGAAGACATAGTCGGCGATCAGAGCCGCGTCAGCGTGACCTATGCGGGACTTGTCGACGATATTTCAATCGGCGACCGCATACTCGTCAACAACGGACTTGTGATTTTCGAGGTAATCGGAAAGACCGATACAGATGTAAAGTGCAAGGTCATAGCCGGCGGCGAGCTTTCAAACAGAAAGAGCATGAGTTTCCCGAACAAGGTGCTCAATCAGGTTTATCTCAGCGAGCAGGACAAGGACGATCTGCTGTTCGGCATTCAGAACAATGTCGACTACATCGCGGCATCGTTTGTCTCCTGCAGACAGGATCTCATAGACCTCAAGGAGTTTCTCCACGCGAACGGCGGCGACAGTATAGACATAATCGCAAAAATCGAGAACCGCACGGGAATAGACAACATCGAAGATATATGTGAAGAGTGCGACGGAATAATGATAGGCCGCGGCGACCTCGGCGTCGAAGTCCCCTTCACTGAACTTCCCGCGCTTCAGAAATATATAATCACAAAGTGCCGCCTGCTCGGCAAGCGTGTTATCACGGCTACCGAGATGCTCGAATCAATGATAACCAATCCCCGCCCGACGAGAGCGGAAATTTCCGACGTTGCGAACGCTGTCTACGACGGCACGAGTGCGGTCATGCTCTCCGGCGAATCAGCTGCGGGCAAATATCCTGTCGAGACAGTCCGCACGATGGCAGAGATAGTCGAAGAGACGGAGAAGCACATCCATTACGCCAAGCGTTTCCGCAACAATGATTTCAAGATAAAGAACCGCGTCGACGCAATATCACACGCGACTTGCGGAATGGCTATCGACATAAACGCAAAAGCGATAGTTGTTGCATCTATATCCGGCATGACGGTGCGCATGGTGTCGCGCTTCAGAGCACCTACAGATATAATCGGAATGGCAACAAACAGAGCCGTTTGGTATAAGCTCGCGCTCTCCTGGGGCGTTATGCCCGTACTCAGCGAGAAGTTCGACTCGACCGATGTTCTGTTCTATCACGCGCAGAAAGTTGCAAAAGACGCGCTCAACCTCAAGCCCGGCGACAATATCATAATGACCGGCGGCGCGATAAACGGGAAGTCGGGCAACACCAATCTGATAAAGATAGAGACAATAGAATAAAGACAAAAAAATCTCCCCTGCTTCGGCAAGGGAGATTTTTTCCTGCAAAAAGCACCTGTACCAATTACGATACAGGTGCTTCTGTATTTTTTTTAGAAATCCGCAGAACCGGTAGTTCTCGGGAACGGGAGCACGTCACGGATGTTCGAGATACCCGTGAGGTACATGACCAGTCTCTCGAAGCCGAGGCCGAAGCCGCTGTGCTTGACTCCACCGTAGCGGCGAAGATCGAGATACCACCAATAATCCTTGGGGTCGAGTCCGAGTTCTTCGATACGCTCGGTGAGCACATCCAGTCTCTCTTCACGCTGGCTGCCGCCGATTATCTCGCCGATGCCCATAACAAGCAGGTCGACTGCCGCAACGGTCTTACCGTCGTCGTTCAGGCGCATATAGAAAGCCTTGATCTCCTTGGGATAATCTGTAACGAAAACGGGGCGCTTGAAGATACGCTCGGTCAGGCAGCGTTCATGCTCTGTCTGGAGGTCGCAGCCCCAATAGACTTTGTAGTCGAACTCGTCGTTGTACTTCTCGAGCTCCTTGACGGCGTCTGTATAAGTGACGCGCGCGAAATCAGAACTGACAACGGAATGGAGTCTCTCAAGCAGACCCTTATCAACGAACTTGTTGAGGAACTCGAGCTCAGACTTGCAGCTCCCCATAACATAGGAGATGACATACTTTATCATCGCCTCTGCGAGCTCCATATCATCCTCAAGATCGGCAAAAGCAATCTCGGGCTCGATCATCCAGAACTCCGCAGCGTGGCGCTGAGTATAGGACTTCTCGGCTCTGAAAGTAGGACCGAAAGTATATATTTTGCCGAAAGCGAGAGCCATCGCCTCACCCTCGAGCTGACCGGAGACGGTAAGATAAGCGGGCTTCTCAAAGAAATCCTGCTTGAAATCGACTGTGCCGTCCTCGTTCTTCGGAGGGTTTGCGATATCAAGAGTCGTTACCTTGAACATCTCGCCTGCGCCCTCACAGTCACTGCACGAAATGAGCGGAGTATGGGCATAGATGAATCCGCGCTCATTGAAGAACTTGTGGATAGCATAAGCGGCGGTCGAGCGAACACGGAAAGCCGCGGAATAAATATTCGCTCTCGGGCGCAGATGCGCTATCGTTCTCATATATTCGAGCGTGTGGCGCTTTTTCTGAAGCGGATAATCGGGAGTCGACTGACCCTCGACCTCAACTGAAGAAGCGTTGAGCTCGAACGGCTGATTCGCCTGAGGAGTCAGGATAAAAGTACCAGTAACTCTGACAGCCGCGCCGACGTTCAGCTTGACTATATCCTTATAGTTTTCGACCTTTGCACTCTCGAAAACGACCTGCAGGCTCTTGAAGCAGCTGCCGTCGTTTATCTCCATAAAGCCTATCGCCTTTGAGTCACGGAGGGTCTTAATCCATCCGCAGACTGTTATCTCCTTGCCGCCGAGCTCTTCATATGAGCTGAACAGCTTTGAAATTTCAAGCCTTTCCATTTATATGTCTCCTTTGCTTATGACTCATAATTATAAATGATATCAAAAGCGGAATTGAAAATCAATAGCGAAGGCTCTATTTATTCAAAATTTTCCGGCGCGGGGTCGGGTTCGATGTCTATGGGATCCGCCGAACCCCTGTCTTTATCTATATTATAGACAAATTGCGTGATAATAACTGTCAACGCAACGCCGACGGTCATGACTATGAGATACATATTTTTGATGTTCAAAGCCGTCTGTGCAGTCTGGTCTGCGCCGAGGGTTTCAACATATCCGCAGGCTGCAAGCATAACTGCGGAGAACGCCGAGCCGAGACCCTGAGCAAGCTTGCGGAAGAACGAGAACAGCGCATAGAGAGAACCCTCATCGCGGCTTCCGGTCTTTTCATACTGATAGTCGATGCAGTCAACAACCATAGCCCAAAGGATAATTGTGAACACAGCGTTGCTCGTATAGAGAAGCATAAGCGCGCCTATATAGAGGAACAGTGAACTCTTTGCCTCGGGTGCCATGGGAAGCAGGCACGAAACTACACCCGCGACTACGCTTATCGACGAAGATATGACGACCAGCTTTTTCTTGCCGATTTTTCTTGTTATTCTGCCGATGAAAGGCATGATAACAACAAGAGGCAGATAGGAAACGATATTGACAGCCGCCAATATCTGAGTGTTATGGAAATAGGACTGGAATATGATACTGTTGACCGAGGTCATTGACATGAAGCAGATGACCTGGACGAACGAAACAGCGGTTATTGCGAGCAGCGGACGGTTTGTGAAGAAGCCCTTGACTGCCTTGAGATAGCTCATCTTCTCTGTCTTGTCGTGTGCTTCGACAACGACACGCTCGGTCACGAGCAGACGCACGAGCATGAAGCCGATGAAGCCTATTGCCGAGCAAACGAGCGCAACATAAACCATTCTCGAGCCGATGAGGTTGTTGTCTTTATCATAGACGATAAGAGGCAGGAGCATGGAGAGCACCTGCGCAAGACCCGCGCCTATCGATCTGAAGGTAGAGAGATTCGTGCGCTTTGAGGGGTCGTTTGTAATGCACGAATGGAGCGCACCGTAAGGCACGTTTGCCATTGTATAAGCGACCGACCAGACGCAATAAATCGCAAGGCAGTAGATGACCTTGAAGATATAGCTCATAGAGGCTATCGGCATAAACGAGAGCGTGGTGAAAATTATCAGCGCGCTGCCGCCTATGGTTATCCACGGCATGAACTTACTGCCCTTGCCTATGCGGACATTATCGACCATTCCGCCTATCAGCGGATCGTTTATAGCGTCCCATACTTTGCCGACAACGATTATCCAAGCCCAGTCGCTGAGCCTGAGTCCGATATACTGGGTATAGAACAACATGAGATAATTCGTTATCAGCGCAAAGCTCATATTGCAGCCGAAATCGCCCATCGCATAGCCGAAATAATCCTGCATACCGAATGGTCTTGTTTTGTTTTGTGCAGCCATGATACAAATATCCTTTCGCAAGATATATTTTTAGTCAATTATAATATAAGAGCATATCGAAAATCAATATTCAAAATATATTTTACCGTAAAATTTTGAAAAAATACTGCGGCAGGCATTGACTTTTAAACGGCGGCATAGTAGAATTATTGACTGTTAAAGGCTATGAAGAGGAAAAGTAGGTTTTTATGCCGGCAGAGAGATGAGACGGTTGGTGCAAGTCTCAGCGGCAGAGACTCCGAACCCGCCCCGGAGCCGCAGTGTCAAATGCGCTGACGCATTCCGGCGTTATCGGAAAAGACGGTTTTCGTCGCTTTGAGAGCGGACAATATTTGTCCGAACTTGGGTGGTACCGCAGACTTTATAGTTTGTCCCAGGCTTTTTGAGCCCGGGACTTATTTTTTTGAAAGGATGAAAAGAAAGATGAAACTTGACAAGCTTGTCGGCGAAAGATTCAAAGAGAAGCCCTCCGACTGCGTTATCGACAGCCACGCGCTCATGCTGCGCGGCGGCTATATGAAAAATGTTGCCAACGGCATCTATTCGCAGTTCATGCCCCTGCGCCGCATAACGAAGAAAATCGAAGATATAATCCGCGACGAGATGGACAAGATCGGCGGACAGGAGGTGCTGTTCCCGGTAGCTCTCCCCGCTTCACTCTGGGATGAGTCGGGCAGATACGAGAGCGTCGGCAGCGAGCTTCTTCGCTTCACCGACCGAAACAATGCGCGCATGGTGCTCGGCATGACCCACGAGGAAGCGGCGGTTCAGCTTGTGCGCGACTACGCCAACAGCTACACCAAGTATCCGTTCATGATATATCAGATTCAGACGAAGTTCCGCGACGAGGGACGCCCGCGCGGCGGACTTATCCGCGTTCGTGAATTCACGATGAAGGACGCTTATTCGTTCCACACATCGCAGGAGGATCTTGAAAAGTACTATCAGGAATGCTACAACGCATATAACCGCATATTTGCACGCGCAGGCATTCCCGAGGTCATAACAGTCAAGTCCGACTCCGGCATGATGGGCGGCAGCATCTCCCACGAATATATGCTTCTGACCCCCGTCGGCGAGGATTCGATAGCCGTCTGCTCCGAGTGCGACTACCGCGCAAACATGGAAGCGGCGCAGAGCATTGTCGAAAATAAAGCTGACGATGTGCTTGAAGAGCTTAAGAAAGAATACACGCCGAACATCCACACCATCGAGGACATCTGCGAGTTCCTCCACTCCCCGCTTGAAAAGTCCTGCAAGGCTGTTGTATATCAGAAGAACGCGACGGACGAATATGTTGTTATCTTTGTCCGCGGCGATCTTGACATAAACGAAACGAAGCTCACAAACCTGCTCGGCGAGGCAGTTCATCCCGCAGTTATCACCGAGGAATGTGGACTTCACGCGGGCTTTATAGGCCCTGTCGGTCTGCCGGAGAACATGACGGTTCTGTTCGACAACTCACTCAAGGGTGCCACGAACCTCTCCTGCGGCGCAAACGAAGAGAACCACCACTATGTCGGTCTCAACATTCCGCGCGATGTCGGCGAGGTTGAATACAACGACCTTGCGAAGATAGTTGACGGCGGTATCTGCCCGCAGTGCGGCAAGCACACGATAAAAATATCCCGCGGCATCGAGGTCGGCAATATATTCCAGCTTGGCACGAAATACACAAAGTCGATGCACATGACCTATCTTGACAAGGAGGGCAACGAGCAGTACCCGATAATGGGCTGCTACGGCATCGGCGTCGGCAGACTCGCCGCCTCCGTCTGCGAAGTTCGCCACGACGATTACGGTCCGATCTGGCCGATAACGATAGCTCCGTGGCAGGTACATCTGTGCTGCCTGAGAGCGGACGATGCAGAGGCGAAAGCGCTCGCGGACAAGCTCTATGACGAGATGCAGAAAGATGGCATCGAGGTTATTTACGATGACAGAAATGTGCGCCCGGGCGTTATGTTCTCAGACGCAGACCTGCTCGGCTGCCCGGTCAGAGTTGTTGTCAGCCCGAGAAACCTTGCCGAGGGCTGCTGTGAGGTCATGACCCGCACAAAGAGCATCAACGAAAAGGTCGCCGTTGACGATGTTATCCCGCAGGTCAAGAAGATGATCAAGGATATGTTCGATGAGCTGAACAAGTAAGATAAAATGAAGCAAATCCCCGAAAGCCGTTGTGGTTTCCGGGGATTTTTGTTTTTAATTTTTCAGATCAGAACGCGAAGTACTTTTTGAGCATCTTTTTCATTCTGCCGTTCATTACGGTCAGGGTGTTTATCGCATCCTGCTTTTCGTCTTCGGTGCCGTATATCGCCTGTTTCATGAGTCTGCCCTCTTCAAAGCAGGCATCGTCATGGATGGGAAAATAATTCTTGAGCAGGAAACAGCCGTAGCGTACATATCTCATCTCGCCGACGCGTCTGAACTCCTTGCTTATTGTGTCGACGGCAACGCTCCTGAAATTCCTTATCGAATCGATAAGTGCTTTTCGCTCGTTTTCTGGCGAGAACACTATTGTCGAGCAGATATATGCGCCCTTGTTTTCGGGAGTGCAGGAGTGGCTGTCCGTGCTGCCGACAACGGGATATTTGAATCCGCGGGCTCTGTCCTCATAATATCTCACGGTCTGATAGCCGTTTTGTTCAAAATATCGCTCGCCGCCGAGCACCTCAAAGGCATCGAAAATCTTATTTTCAACAAGCCAGTCGTTGAGCGCGTCGGACACATGGAACGCTTCGCCGGTTATCCATGTCGGATGCGGGAATATTCCGAGTCCGCCCGCCTTTCTTATCTCGTCATAGAGCCATTTGAGCACCGCCGCCGTCATTGCATCGACATTGTCGGGAACTTTTATATCCTTGGCGAGTGCGGTCATCTTAGCGGCGAACTCCTCCTGAGTCATGACATCGGGGCAGTCGTCTCTTATTGCACGGACTTTTTTATCCTTGCCGACTTCTTTGACCGCCACATCCTCGACAAGCGAGTTGATGCTGTATTCGCCGCCGAAATTTATTGTATGCGGGTCTACTCTGAAGCCGTTTATCGCGGGAAGATGCACTTCCTCACCGGGCACGAGATTGAACTCTGTCGGGATATTTTTAAATGCCTCTATAGCTCTGAGCGACGGATAATAGCGGTGGTGGTCGGTTATCGCGAGAAAGTCATAGCCATAAGAACGGTAAGTTGCGGCAACATTCTCGGGGTCATGCGCTCCGTCGGAAAAATTCGTGTGCATATGCAGGTCACCGATAAACGGATATATACCGACGAGATCACCGGAGACGGCATATACACAGAAAGTGAAGCTTTTCTTGTCGCCGTCGGCGTTTTCGCCCTCAATGCGGATGCGATATTCGCCCTCATGCGGGAATGTTATAGAAATATCAAGTCCGTTTTCTTCGTTTGCGGTCACATCGAGTTCTTTTCTGAAAGCGGACGCCGGGGCGTGTTCGATATGTCCGCCGTCGAGCCATGTTATCGCTGCCTCATGCACGCTGCCTGCGGGGAAAAAGTTATCGCCGCCGAAGGGGCGGATATGTATAGTGCTCTCCTTTTCGGTCCCGATGACCTTCGGGAACACATCGTAAGTCCAAAGTTCGCTTCTTCTGACAAAATCTGCCATCTCATACTCTCCTTTACGAAAAATTTTATCAATTTATGATAGCATAAAGCAGCCGAAAAAACAATCAAAAGAACAGAAAATATTAAAAGGGTCTGTCACATCCGAACAGACCCTTTTCTTTAATATCCGCTGTCGTCGTAGACATAGCCTTTCGATTCGAAATACGAAATCGATTCGTTGCCGTCCTTAATTGTGAATACATATGTGCAGTCGCCCGCAAAATATATATTTTCCGCCCCGAAAAGCGAGGTCAGATACCGTATATTATCGCAGAACCTGGTCATTACGGTAAATCTGCCCTGTGGCGCCAAGAGCTTCTCGGCTCGGATGTTGGCATAGATGCTTCTGTCATCGTTTATCAGATGGTGCGCGCCCTGCAGATACTTGCAAGAGAGCAGATTCTTTCCGTAGAGCGCTATAAGCGCCTCGCCGTTGGATTCCTCCGCATCGCCGAGGAAAATCACGGACGCGTCGTCGAATATTATCTGAAACACGGTGGTGGTCTCGTTCATGCCGCGATATGCGCCGCCGTCCCTTGCCCGGATAGACAGCGGGAGTATATCCTCGTGCGTTGTAAGCACCTCAAGATACGAGTCCGGAAAATGTACCGTCTGCCCCGTGTGCAGCTTCAGATATTTCGCGTTAGGCGCATATTTCTTGAGTCTCTCGCGGAGCCTGTCCGTACAGCCGCTGCTATAATCCAAAAGCGTTCTTGACGGGAAGTTGAACATAACCCTCTCGACGCAGAGAACGTCCTTCTCGCGCTTGAGCAGCTTCGTAAACACATCCATATGGTCATCGTGGTTATGGGTGCAGATCCATGCGGCAACGCGGATTTTCCCGCCCTTTTCGGTATTTGTTAAATCCTCAAGACGGCGCATAAACTCGTCGCAGGCCTCCTCTGTCGCCTGTTCTATCTCGCCGCCGTCGATTATTATAACCGAGTTGTCGCGTAGTCTCAGCACATAGAGCATTCCGCAGTCGCAGCTGTGATAGCGAACCATCGAGCCGTATTTTAGCGAAAACTGCATGAGCGCCGTATCTCCACGCACATCCGGCTCGTTGTCGTTCATCTCGGAAAGCGGACAGCTTGCGTTATCGATTATCACCCTCGCCTGCTCCGCTTCGCGGGTAAAATAGGTGTATATGATTCTGTTTTCTTCGGCAAACTCCGAAAAGATATTGCCGTTTACTTCGCGGTGAAACGTCTCCTTTCGACCCGTGTCCGCGAGCGCTGAGAGAAAATCGCGAAACATTTTCGGCGTAACGCCGTCCAAAACGACCATATACGAGTCGTCCGCGTCGCCGCTGACGCTGTCCTCAAGCTCAAGTCCCGCGCCGCAGTTTATCGGCTCGCCCGTCTTTGTCCCGAATGCCGCAACACCGAGGGCTTCAAAAAAATCACTGAAGTTCATCTTATCCTCCTCATGATAAAATTTATCCGATGACAATTATATATTCCTGAAGACGCAGTGTCAAACATTATTGAAAAAAAGCCGAAAATGACTGTAAAAAGAGAGAAATATATGATAATATAAAGGCGTATTAATCCGGCTCGGACGCCGGAAATATTGAGCCGGAGGTAAATAAAAATGCTGAAAGTCGCACTCGTCGGCGTTGGCGGAATAAGCGGAGCGCACATCCCCGCATGGGAAAGCATGGACGACGCCGAGCTTGTCGCAATATGCGACATCCGTCCCGAGAGAATGGAAAACTATCCAGACAAACGCCATTACACCGATTTTGATGAAATGCTTGAAAAAGAGGATGTTGATATTCTCGACATCTGCCTGCCGACATTTCTGCATGCAGATTTTGCGGTCAAGGCGATGGAGAAAGGCATCAATGTCATATGCGAGAAGCCCATATCGCTCAAGCGCGAGGATGTTCAGAGGGTATATTCGACCGCTAAAAATAACAATGTCTGCTTCATGATAGCACAGGTGCTCAGATTTTGGCCGGAATACGAAGTTGTCAAAAGCATATACGACAGCGGCAAATACGGAAAATTGCTTTCTGCATCGATGCGCAGGCTCGGCGGGATACCCAAATGGAGCTGGGACGATTGGATGAGAGACGAGAAGCGCAGCGGTCTCGTGCCGTTTGATCTTCATATACACGATCTCGACTTCATTGTATACGCTTTCGGCAAGCCGGAGAAGTGCACCACGAGAAGAATAAAGAGACCCGAGCAGGACTACATAACCGCGACATATGATTTCGGTGATTTCTTCATTTCGACCGAAGCAGCGTGGTTTGCGGGACGCTACCCGTTCTCGGCGCGCTTCATGTTCCAGTTCGAGGATGCCGTCGTGACATGGGAGAACGACGAGATGACAATATATGAGTCCGACGGCGCGGAACTTCACCCAGTGACACAAGACGGAGAGGACACCGGAGACATTGGACTGCCCAAGAGCAACGCATATGCAAACGAGATTCGCTACTTTGCGGACTGCGTGAAGAGCGGCGTTTTCCCGGACAAAGTCAAGCCCGAAGAGCTTGAAACCGTTATTGACCTGCTAAAATCCCTGTAATTTCAAAAGCCGCCGGATAAAACCGACGGCTTTTCAGTTTGTTATACGTGGCGACAAAAATTAAAAAGTTAACAACTGCATTAAATATTGAAGTTCTCACAGACTATGGAATTCAACTGTTCCGCTATTTTTTCAAACGGCTGATTCAAGTCGAGCGTTTTTGCGCTTATTCTGTTGCCGCTCATCACATATGAGCTGTCCGGCTGAATCGCCTCATCTGTTGCGGCATAAAGAAGCATACCTGACACCCGATGTGGCACACCGCCGAACTTCGCCTCCATATTTTTAACATAAGTGAAAATCTGATACAGATTACCGGAATGCAGAGTGTGGGAATCGTACTGTGACTGTGTAGTATGGGTATAATATTTTGCATCAATGATAAGAACCTCGTCGTCCTTTGTCAACGTAATATCGCTCTGCATAATTGGGAGCATTGTACCGAGTCCATCATCCAACGCCCACGGAATTTGTGATGCTCTCGCTGTTACTTGCGGACACTCTTTTGCATAATATTCGAGTATAAACTTTTCATACAGACGATTCATGCGCTGTTCGTCAACAAACGAAGCTAATTTATACTCGCCAGAGTCCGTTGTCAGCAGCATTCCCTCAAGAATAAGCCAGCAAAGACTGATAAGCATACGATAGGTATTGTTGTTTCTTTGAAAATAAATTGAAGACCAGCGAACAGAGACGGGATCAACAGTATCGACTCCGGAGAAGAAAAGCATTTCTTTTTTCAGCTCGTCTTTGTACTTCTGTTCCACTTTTGCATGGCGGAGCAGGAGCATGACCGTTGTTTTCAGAATCTGATTCAGCAGATTGTTTTCGGATAGCTCGTCATATTCACAGGTCAGCACCCGCTTTCTCGCAAGGCGATCCCGTATTGTTCCGGGCATATCAATCTTCCCGCGGACAACGGCAATATCCTCTTTTTTATCAATATATTCCCGATAAAGCCCTTGTTTCAGCTGCCTTCCGATACCTTTTGCGAGAATCGCCGCAAAGAGATTATGTATATTCTCAAACTCTTCGACAGCTATATCTTCATATCCGCCCTGATTCAGAATTTCAAAGGCATACGCGAGCATATAATATATGTTTTTTATGAAGATGCTCTTATCTTTGATCATTGAAACACACCCTGCAAAATGTTCTTCCAACGCTGGAATTCGTTCTCGTCATCAAACCAGTATTCGCTGAGCATAGGCAGGATATCGTAATCGACGACCGAATGAAGCCATTCATCCGTGCAGACATCTCTGCCGCAAAAATAGCTGTGTCCGATGCAGAATCCCCTGCCCAGAGATTTATCTGCGGCTATTTTGCGGTTGAGTTCTTTTACTTTTGATATGAGTTCATCCAAAGTTTCGCTGTTCAGACCGTTCTGATAGCTAATAAAGCCCTGAGAATCAAAGCCCGGCTCAATTTCAAAGAAACTGAAGCGGCGGCGCAGCGCATAATCAATCATAGCAAGGCTTCGGTCGGCGGTATTCATCATGCCGATAATATAAAGATTTTTCGGTACAGAAAAGGGCAATCCGTTATATGCCAACGTCATTTTTGTACCTCGGTAATCTTTTTCAATCAGCATCAGCAGCTCGCCGAATATCTTGCTCATATTGCCGCGGTTTATCTCGTCTATAATAAAGAAAAACTCTTTATCCGGCTGATTTGCGGCCTTCTGACAGAAACGATAAAAAATACCATATTTCAGTTCAAAGCCGTCCTCGACAGGCTTATATCCCATCATAAAGTCCTCGTACGAGTAGTTCTGGTGGAACTGGACAAACTCGATTCTGCTGTCGTCTTTTTCGCCCATCATCGACCACGCCAAACGCCTCGCGGCAAAAGTTTTTCCGACTCCGGGCGCGCCCTGCAAAATTATATTCTTTTTGTTGCGAAGAACATTGACGAGTGTTTCGTAGCGTTCTCCGGTCATATATACTTCGTTTAGGAAATCGTCCTTTGTGTAAGCATCGGAAGATGAGGCTGTGACAATGGGGTTTTCTTCACGAATAATATCAAGGATGAAGTCATATTCATCTTTTGTGAGCTTGAAGAGACTCCCTTGCGGATTTCGGAAATACTCCATGTTTTCCAGTTCCGGACACCCTTTAAGCGTAGCGTAGTCAATTGGAGAGAATAGCGATTCAACTTTTTTAATCCAAAGCTCATCTGCACCTTGCTCATCAGATACTTTAAATATTGCGGTAACTTGTTTCACAGGATGTGATTCATAAACAATTATAGGATCTCCTGCCTTTGCATCGAGAAAATTTTGAAATATGCGGCGTTTATGACCGGTATCGCTATAAAATGTATACGCTATTTCCTCTCCTATCCCAAATTCTGAAGCATCCCACATTTTCGGATTTGCGTTAATCCACCAGTAGTTACACTTCTCATCATCGTGAAGAGGGAGATTGGCTTCTTCCACGCTTGGTACCGCATAATTGAGAGACGGCCGAGTAGGTGCATCAATATTTTTTTGCAAGAAAACTCTGCTGATATAAAATCCCACATCGATTGTCAGTGTTTTTAATTCAGGATCTGGATAGCAGTCATCCGTCAAATGGGAGTGCAGAAGATTTACAAGCTCCGCATCCTCCTTGAGAGCGGCACTGATCTCATCATAGAGATTCAAAAAATTACGAATGTTTTCCGCATAAGCGCCTTTTCTGAATTGATAATCAGATTCAAGCTCGCTCGCGACGGTTTTAACTTCGCTGAATTTATAGATATAGTACTTGTCCGGATAGCGCAGCCAAAGGTATGTGCTGATAGCATTTTCATACTGGTAGTGCTGCGCCGCTCCGTTTCCGTATTTTTCCAGTAGCACTGATGACTGATGTTTGAATTCGTCCATGCGCTCAAAAATATCCCTGCTTTCGTCAAATAGGGCGATGAACATGGCTCGTACTTCCTCAGGCGCGGCTTTTGCGAACTCTGACATCATACCTTTGGGAAAATTATTTGCCGAAGCCAGCAGATTATATGTTTTTTCAAGAGAACGGCTCAGCATCTCCGAAAAATCGGAAGCGTTCACATCCCAATTATCCTGAAACTGCTTTACGGCTTTCCATTTGTAATTTTCATTTTTCCACTGGGTCAGTACAAAGTCCTGCTTATACTGTGCGAGGACTTTTTCAAGAATCGATTTATTGAACATATCCGCACCTCCGAGAATAAATCATCAAGGAGATTATACTACACCCAACTTTTTCTTACAATAAAAATTTCCGATTCACAGTTTGCAGAGCAATAAAACGGACAGCAAACAAGCCGCATGAAATCATGCGGCTTGGTGAATCAATTTTGAGTTACGGGTTCTTCCTCGCGGGTTGGCAATTTATTTGCGAATCTGCGGGACGGACGGTAGATGAGAAGCGCTATGAATATCAGCAGCGCCGTTGCGGCGAGGCTTATGGGATAGACCGTCATTATCGTTTCAAAGTTGTGATTTTTTGGGAAGACGAGTTCTATCCACGCTATTCTTATTCCGCAGACGCCGATCATTGTCAGCACAGCCGGGACGAGTGAGACGCCGAATCCGCGCAGATAGCCTGACATTATCTCATAGAGCATACTGAAAGTGTACGCCGAGAAGACTATCACGAGGCGCGTATAGCCGATTTCTATAACCTGCGGGTCGCTGTTGAATACTGAGAGCAGGAATCGGCCGACAAGAAGGACTATTCCGATTGCTGCGCCGGAGGCTATCGTATCTTCTATCAATGTCAGCCACAGCGTGCGCTTGCAGCGTTTTATCTGACCCGCGCCGTAATTCTGCCCGACGAATGTCGTGCATGCCTGGCTGAACGAGTTCAGAACATCGTAAGCTATAACTTCAATATTGAACGCCGCGCTCGACGCCGCTATAACGACCGTTCCAAGGCTGTTTATTGCGGACTGGATGACAATATTCGAAATCGAGAACACCGCGCTCTGAATACCTGCCGGGAGCCCTATTTTCATTATCACTCTGAAGCTGTTCCAGCTGAAGCGCATCTTTTTGGGCTCGATTTTTATGTACTTATCCGACTTTACAAGGCGCACAAAAAGTATAATCGAGCTGACCGCATTGGAGATAACCGTCGCCGTCGCAACACCGCTGACGGTCATTTTGAGCACTATAACAAAGAAGAGATTTAGCACAACATTCAGAACTCCGGATACGGCGAGCGCTATAAGCGGCACTTTTGTGTCACCGATGCTTCTGAAAATCGCCGCTTCGAAGTTATAGAGCAATATCACCGGCAGTCCGATGAGGTATATTCTGAAATATATGATTGCAAGGGGCAGGACATCATCCGGAACATTGAGAGAACTTAGCATCTTGCCGACAAAAAATTCGGCTATCACAGCAACTACCGTTCCGCCGACGAGTGCGAATATTATCGAAGTATGTACGGCACGCTGAACGGATTCTTTATTGTTTCTGCCCATGGCGTTTGCGATAACGACATTTGCGCCGAGTGAAATGCCGATAAGAAAATTCACTATGAGTCCTATAACAGGACCGTTTGCGCCGACCGCAGCGACGGCCGCGGTGCTCTTGTCGCCCGCAAAGTTGCCGACGACGGCGAGATCGGACGCATTAAATAACTGTTCGAGTATCGCCGTTGCCGCAACCGGGAGCGCGAACAGCGGCAGCTTGTTCCAGATGGAGCCGTTGAGCATATCTATTTTCTTTGCGCCTGAGCGTTTCATTTCGTTCCCCGCTTTCTTTGAGAGATTTCATGTGTTAGAAAACACCTGTTTTGCAAAGGTTGGAGCACAAAAAGAGAAAGACTCGACAATCACGAAAACCGTTGATTATCAAGCCTTCTGCGCTGGTGCGGATAACAGGAGTTGAACCTGCACCGAGTTGCCCCGACTAGAACCTGAATCTAGCGCGTCTGCCAATTCCGCCATATCCGCATTTGTACTTCCAAAATTTTACACGGCGGAAGCTACCGAGGGTGAAGCCGAACGCTTTAATCACCGATAAGTTTGGCGGGCACCCTAAGGAACCCGCCATGGTGCGAGAGACGGGACTTGAACCCGTACGGGATTACCACACGCCCCTCAAACGTGCGCGTCTGCCGATTCCGCCACTCTCGCAGGTCTGTTCTGAATCGTTGTCTTTGTTCCCTCAGAACGTTGACTATTATAGCAAAAGGGGTTGTTTATGTCAAGCCTTTTTTCAAAGTTTTTTCAATATTTTTTCCTTTAATTTTGAGCGACGTTTGACGCTTGATTATTTGCTTTCTAAAGCCGTTATTTTGTCGGCGATAGCCTTGAACACCGGGGCGCAGTCCGACGCGCCTCCGCTTCCCCTCTCTTTAAAAACAGTTATGACATAACGGGGATTTTCAGCCGGGAACCAGCCCGAAAACCATGTGTTATATAATTCCTCTCCGTTTTCAAACTTCCCGGTCTGCGCGGTTGCTGTTTTGCCGGCAGCGGTGGTGTTTTTAGGCTTTGCTCCCCTGCCGTTTCCGTTTTCGACTGCGCTTTTGAGATATTTTGAAAGTATCGAGGCAGTATTACCGCTCATAACATACTCGCCCGCACGCTTTTCATGTTCAAAGACAATGCTTGTCCCGTCAACAGCTTTTTCGACAAGGTACGGGGTGTTGTATGCGCCGCCGTTTGCTATGCAGGACATGTAGGCGCAGACGGTGAGCGGAGATTCGGTAAGCGTGCCCTGACCGAACGCAAGATTGGCAACAGCTGCCTTTGAGTCGAGCTCGGAGACTTTCGGCAGATATCCCGATACAGAAGTTATGCCGTCGCACAAGTCTATAGATTTGCCAAAACCGAGATCGGAGAGAGTCGATATCATCTTTTCTCTGTCGAGCTTCTGCGCAATGTGGATAAAATAGGCGTTGCAGGAACGCTCAAGTGCGCCGCACATATCAACGACTCCGTGAGCCTTATGCTCATAGCAGCCGAACTCGACACCGCCGACTTCCGTCACGCCCGTGCAGTCATATTTTATTGACGGAGATATCCCCTGTTCGAGCGCGGCAGCGGCGACGGCAGGTTTGAACACGGAGCCTACCGCAAAAGCGCAAAAAGCGCGGTTGATAAACGGAGAATTGCTGTCCGAAAGGCTCTTTGCCGGGTCGTTTGAATCGAACACCGGTCGGCTCGCGCAGGCTCTTATCGCCCCGTTTTTCGGGTCGAGGACAACAACTGCGCCGATGTCCACTCCGCACTCGTCCATACAGTCTTCGACTATCTGCTGAATCTCAAGATCGAGCGTTAAATATACGCCCGACTCGCCGTATCCTCCGTCGGTGCGAGCGGTTATGTCCGCACCTGATATAACACGCCCATAGGCATCGACCGGGAACACCGCACTGATACTCCTGCGGTTGTTTTTAAATATGCTTTCAAATGACTTTTCTATCCCGCAGACTCCGCCGTCGGAGTTCGTATAGCCGACGATATGCGCCGCAGGCTGGCGCGGAGAATATCGTCTTTCAACACCTATTATTTTCACATCTTCGCATCCGCTCTCGCCTGATGGCACTCTTACAGCCACGGGACGACCTTTTGAAAGCTTTTCGCGAACCTGTTCAAAGTCATCGTCATCGAGCATTTTCCGAAGTTCGGAAAGAGCCGCGGCAGTCGGTCTCGCGGCGGCAAAATATTCGGTATATCCGTTTGTTATGAGCCGACCGTTGCAGTCATATATCGGCGCGCCCAAATCCGACAACTCGATGCTGCGGGTATTTTTCACCGTTCCTGCGGCGGTATCTAACCCGATTGAAACGCTTATCAGTTGGAGACAGACCACGCCCATGAGCAGGCAGAATATAAAAAACACAACGACTGCGCGTTTGGGCATAATATCATCTCCGACGGTTGATAAATTTATCATTGACCGTTCGGCGCGATAAAATGCAGGCGCACAGCCGCTAAAAATCAAGTTTTATTTTTCGTCGGTGCTTCGGCGGATAAACGCGCCCGCCGGAACATCGGCATCGCAGTCAAAAGTGAACTCTGCCATGGGATTCGGGGCATTGTCGACGCTTTCGCCGAGGGAATTTCTGAGATTCCTGACGGTGATAGCCGTCGGTTCTTTTCCCCTGTTCATTATTTCAAGCTCATCGCCCTCAAAGAACCTGTTGCGCTGGCTGACGGTAAGAGTTCCGTTTTCGCTCTTCACGGCAATCGCCGCCACTTCCCAGCTGCGGACATAGCCGCCTTTATAATATATCTGGGCATCGTCGCGCGGAGAGCCGAAAAAGAAGCCTGTGCAGTAGTCTCTATGACTTATTTTATAGACTTCGTACACCATCCACTGTGCGGGTTTAAAATCATTTGACGGCGCGGCGAGATAGGCATCGACAGCGCTTCTGTATGCGTTAGTCACAACTGCGGTGTAATATTCGGTCTTTGCCCTGCCCTCGATTTTGAAGCTTGATACGCCGGCTTCGATGAGCTCCGGGATATGCTCGATCATGCACATATCCTTTGAATTCATTATATATGTGCCGCTCGCAGTTTCTTCAACGGGGAAATATTCGCCCTGGCGGGTGCGCTCCATGAGGCTGTATTCCCAGCGGCAGGGCTGAGAGCATTCGCCTTTATTTGAGTGCCTGTCGGTAAGATAGTTCGAGAGCAAACAGCGTCCTGAATATGAGACGCACATTGCGCCATGGACGAAGCATTCGAGCTCCATTTCTTTCGGCATTCCGGCTCGGAGGTCAGCGAGCTCATCGAGCGTGAGTTCTCGCGCAGATACCACTCTTTCCGCGCCGAGGCCAAAGAGCATACGCGCGCTCTCGGCATTGGCGACACCTGTCTGCGTGGATATATGAATCGGCACTTTGGGCGCGTACTTTTTTGCATAAGAGAGCACGCCGAGGTCGGTTATTATCAGCGCATCGACTCCGGCAGCCGAAGCGGCTTCAAGAAATTCCGGCAGTTCTTTGAGCTGGGCGGTGTTTGGGATAATATTGCAGGTAAGATAAACTTTAACGCCGTTTTCATGGGCAAATGACACGGCTCTTGCAAGCTCATCGTCCGAAAAATTCTTCGGCGCGGCACGCATGCCGAAGCGCGTTCCGCCCATATAGACCGCATCCGCGCCGTAATATACGGCGGCTTTCAGGCGCTCCGCATCTCCTGCGGGCGCGAGGACTTCGGGTCTTATTATATCCATTGCGGCACTCCTTTTCATAGATAAGGGAGCAAGCGTTTTGCCTGCTCCCTGTGATTCAGTTCTGGCTGAAAGCCTTGAGCACATTGGCGTCGTGCTCACTCTTCGTCCTCGCCATATAGATATTTCCGAACTTATCGTGGCAGAAATAATAGTATCTGGTATTTGACGGATAGAGCGCCGCCTTTATTGCCGCCGCACCGGGGTTACATATTGGTCCGGGCGGGAGTCCCTGCGCCGAATAGGTGTTGTATGCATCGGCATACTTGTTGACGAGATTGACATCGGTTATGGGCGTAACATACTTCTTGATATAATCTTTAGTAGAATCGCACTCGAGTCTGCCGGCAGTCTGAGACGGGTTCTTTAGGCGGTTGTGGATAACAGAAGAGATAAGCTTCATCTGGGTATCGTCCGCCGCCTCACGCTGGATTATTGAGGCTATAGTCAGAATCTCGTCGACAGAATAGCCGAGCTCCTTGGCGCGCTTGTCATAAGCGTCAGTCCAGACATCCGAGAAAGCGTCAAGGAATCTGCGGATTGCTATATTTGCGCTCTCGCCCTGGAAGAAATCGTAAGTGGACGGGAAGAGGTAGCCCTCAAGGCGATAGGTTCTGTTTTCGCTGTTCTTTATCGATGAGAGGAACGAATAATCGAACTGCGACTCGCTGATGGCCTTGATGAAATAAGCGGAAGTACAGACGCCGTATTCCTCAAGTCTCGCGGCTATCTGCGGGATAGACCAGCCCTCGGGGAACAACAGAGTAACAGTATTGGGTCCCGCCTGAACGGCGCGGCACTCATAGAGCATACCCTCAACGCCCATACTCGGCTGAAGATAATAGACACCGCTTATATATTCCGGCTCGGGAGGGCCGACAAAGAGAACTTTTATCTTATATCCGAGCTTCTGTATCTTGTTGAGTCCGCTCTTCATTCCCGTGCCCTTGGCTACGGAAGATACTTTGTAGAACATCTTGCAGAAAGTTTTGTTGGAAATGAGATCGTTATCGTCAAGAATATCGATTATCTGATTTGTAGTAGCGTTCTGCGGGATATTGACCGTGACTATATCATTGCCGCGGTTTATCGCGAGAACATCGTTTATGCACGAGATGGCTATAAACGAAAGCACGACGGATATGGCGACAATAACAAGTATAAAAGCGGTCAGTACAAGTGCGTCCGCGGTCTTATCGGTTTTTGTCTTGGTCTTTGCGGACGCTCCGCCGGAGGATGAGCGAGAACCTGCCGAGCGTTTTTTAGCGGGGCGGCTCGAGAAATATACCTCACCCTTATAGACGGGCACATCGTCCTGCGGCTGAGTCGATGCATTGTCGTCCTCATCGATATGGACAACGAAGTTCTTGACTTTTTCGCGTCTGTCAGGCGTGCCGGGCGTTCCGCCCTGGTCGCCGCTGTAAAGTTTAAGCGTTCTTTTCATATGTAGCTCCTCTCAGCCGTTTGAAATTACCCTTTTTTCCGTCACTACGACATCGGCGCATCTGTCAAATCTTCCGCGCGGAAGCCGATTGCTTATACAGCACTCGTAACATATACCCGCCGTATCCCCTTTGAAGCGGGACAGGAATCTGTCGTAGTATCCCTTGCCGAAGCCGAGGCGATAGCCCTGTTCATCAAATGTGAGCGCGGGTATAATGCACAGTCCCTCGTTAAGATCGATGAGCTTCTCACATTTTGACTTTATCGGTTCGAGTATCCCGTAAGCACCCTTTTGCAGGTCATCAAACGAAGTTATATAATAAAACTCCATCTCGTGAAGTCCCGGTATACAGCGCGGAACGGCGACTCGCTTTGAGCGCTTCAGCGCGTCTTCGATAAGGGCGTGAGTATCGACTTCTATATCATTCGAGACATAGGTCAGAAGCGTACCGCACTCCCTGTACCGCCAGAGATTCGTCAGACGGTTGAAAATACGCGCGTCGAGGCTTTTCTTCTCCTCTGCGGTGAACTGCGAGCGCAGAAGCCTGCACTTGCTTCTGATAGCCGCCTTTTCTTCGCGTATATCTCTCAGGAGCATTGGAGCGACTCCTCGATTTTCTTCATCTTCGCTTCGCCGACAAAAGCCGCGCCTATTGCGATTCCGAATTTCACAGCACTGCCCATGCCTTTGGCTGTTATTATATTGCCGTCCGTCACAACAAACGAATCTGAAAGCTCTGCGCCTTCAAGTTCGCTCTCGAAGCCCGGGAAGCAGACTGCCTTTTTGCCTTTGAGCATGCCCTTGTGGCCGAGTATCGACGGGGCGGCGCATATAGCGCAGACAAGCTTTTGGTTTTCATAGGCATAGTCAACAAAGGCGTTGACTTTAGCGGATCGTTCGAGATTCAGCGTACCGGGCATTCCGCCGGGCAGAATAACGGCTTCTATATCGTCGCCGGGTGTCAAGTCGCTGTCCACAGCGTCGCACACAGTGCTTATTCCGTGCGCTCCGGTTATAACATCGGAGCCGACGCCGACTATTTTCACTTTCAGATCGGCTCTGCGCAGAACGTCAACTGTCGCGAGAGCCTCGACCTCTTCAAAGCCGTTTGCAAGAAATATATATATCATATCTTTTCCCTCCGTTTAACCGAGAGTAAGTCCCATATAGGCGTTTTTTATATCTTTAAGCGCCGATGCCGAATCTGCATTAAGCGGCAGGAGCATGGCGTTGTTGCGGGTCGTGAATGAATCCGCAGAGAGCGGAAAATCAAGCGGAAGTCTGAACGAAAACTCGCTGCATTTGCTCACCGAGAGCAATGCATGCGTGAGCAAGGGAATGCATCCGCGCCTTGCGGCACATTCTCTGATTATCGCTGTTTCGCCTTCTTCGTCAAATAGTGCATAGGCAGAGCTCCTGCCTGATGAAGATGCGGCAACGCTCTTGCAGCCGGCGTTGGCGTTTTCGTCTACTGCGTATTGCAGAGCATCGATATCCCAAACAAAGCAATCAATGCCACAGAGGCAGGCGTTTCTGACCGTCTGCATATTTTCGGCGGTGAGCTCTTCAATCTCAGCGTTGCCGTCCGCGATAAGTTCAAGATGGCTTCGGTCGATTTTCAGAAGTTTTTCTTCAAAAGCCGGACGGTAGCCGAAGCGGGAATAGTAATCAAACAGGCTGTCCTCCGCCGGGACGAGGCAGATATAATCAAGTCCCGAATCGCGGCACAGCGACTCGGCAAAGCGGAGCAGTTCGCCCATATATCCGCGCGAGCGAAAATCCGGATGGGTGCAGGCGGCATATAAATACGCCGCATCAAACGCCTCCCCTGCTATTCTCACTTTACCGTCAAGCAGATAGAGCGCCGAACATATCTTCCCGTCCTCGCGCCCGATGAGCGTGCGTTCTGGGACGAAGCGGCTGCGCATAAACGCGCCGATATAGTCGTCGTCATCGCCGAAGCAAGTCTGCCACAGGTCGGTAAGTTCGCCGATATCTTCTTTTAAAGCAGTTGAAATGATCATTTCTTGACCCTTGCCATATATTTTTCGAGCAGGATATCCGGGCAATAAGAGAGCTTTGCTTTGCGCAATCCCTCGGAACCGGTATCGTCCTCGCGGTTGATGTATTTATACTGCGAGAGAGCGTTCGCGGCAAACTCGCGGTTTATCATCGGATATGCTCCGCGCACATCGGCATAGGCTTTTTCAATATGGGTGCAGAAAACCTCGGGGTTCATCTCCTCGCCGAAGGTGAACGCGACTACTTCGCCGTTCGCTCTGAGCAGTCCGCCGACAAAGCCCAAATCAAAGTAGTTTTCAAAGCTTATATTTATTGCGTCAAGCTCATCATCCATCGCCTCAGGGTCTTTTTCCCTGTTTCTGCGCTCCCACTCGGCGTTCATCGCTCTGCACTCATCAAGGTTGTCCGCGGTTATGGGCTCATAGCTCCACTCATTTTCGCGCATAAATGCGGCGATATGATTTCTCTTGCCGTGGAACTTCTTGCCGGGCAGGTTAATAAGATTTTCGGTGAGGTATATATAATCAAAGCTGTCTCTGAGCGGCTCAAAATCGAACTTGCCGGGGAACAGCTCCTCGACCTTTTTCACACACTCGTTGTTGAGACCGAACATCTCGAGTCCGTAGCCTCTTTTGGCTGAATCTTCTTCGATAAGTTCAATCGCCGCTTTCAAATCCCCCTCGCCGACGGGAAAACCGTAAGTCGGTCTTTTGATGCCGTTGTCGTCATCGGTGCCGTTGATTGAAAAGAGAAAGCCGCCATGCGACGCGATTCTGATATTATAGACATGCTGCCAGATGAACATATCGCCGAAGCTGTAATCGCAGCCGAAGCGTTTTGCGTGGCTGATAATGGGGGCCACCCACTTTCTGTCCTCAGTTACCGGAGGGCGGAAATCCAACATAAATAACAATCTCCCTGTTTTCAGTCTGCGCTGAGCAAACTTCCCGAATTTAGGATTCAAATAATTATAACAAAATCATACAAATTTTTCAAGAGTCCGAAACGCCAACTGAAAATTGCTTTGAAGAGCATTTTTAGTACGAAATGCAGAGAACAAAGATATTCTTGGCAGTCACGCACATTTTATACTTCACGTAAAGCCAAAAGGGAGCGCGCCCGAGTACCCGCACCAAAAGTTTTGGTGTTACAGGATATGAGACACGCTCCCATATATCAAACCGCGGACGGAGCAAGCAGCAGAGGTTCAAGCTGCACGCCCGAGAGCGCGGTAACGGCTGCATCGTAAGTTTTTGAAAAATCGGCGACAATGGAATTCGGCTTTTTTATATGATCGTCCTGACGCATCGGGACGAAATATATATGCTTTGTGTTGAGCAGTCTGCCTATATTGGCGGCCGCCGCGCCGAGTGCGTCATTTGTGGAGACGGCGAGCAGCACCGCTCCCCCGTTTCTGATATGCGATTTTGCTGCAAGAGTCACCGGGGTATCGTTTATTCCGTTTGCAAGCTTTGCAAGGGTGTTCCCTGTACACGGCTCAATGATAAGAATATCTATCATTTTTTTAGGTCCTATCGGCTCGGCATCGGTTATGGTATGGATAACGGGTTTTCCGCAGATATTTTCTATCTCGCGAACAATTTCCTCCGCTTTTCCGAATCGGGTATCAACAGAATATGCGTTTGCGGACATTATCGGAAGAATATCCGCGCCATTTGCTTTTAGCTCCCGCATCTCGGCTATCGCCTTTGAAAGCGTGCAGAACGAGCCGCAAAGGGCAAAGCCCACGCGCAACTGTTTCATCAACTCCCCTCCTTTATAATATTGAGTATAGCATCCGCTATTATTTCTCCCGCCGTTTTGGGCGCCGTCTTGCCTGGCAGAGAACCGGGAACTATAACATTGAGCCCGAGTTCACGCGCGCAGGCAAAGTCGGTTCCGTAAGGGGCTGAGGCGATATCTATCACAAGGCAGTCGCGGCGGAGTGCGGAGAGCGTTTTGCAATCGAGCACAAGACTCGGAACAGTATTGACAAGCAGGTCGAGCTCCGGCGCCGTTTTCATGAGTTCGGAGATATTCACGGCATCGAGCCCGCCGGTTCTCGCCCAGGCAAGATCGCTGCACTTCCTCGCCGCGACCGTCACGCGGGCGCCCAAAGCCGCGAGCATATCGGCAAGCACTTTAGCTGTTCTGCCGTAGCCCGTGACGGCGCACCGCGCACCGTGCAGGGTTATCTTCATATTTTCCATGGCTATTTTTATAACGCCCTGCGCCGTCGGCACGGCGTTGTTGACAGCGAGTTCCTCGCGCTCAAAATAGTCAAACACGCGGATACCTTTTTTGAAAAAGCTCGATTTGAGCGCGCCGTCCATCATTCCTGCAAAAACGGTCTGGCCGCGTTCGAGGGTGTCGGAGAGCTCGTTCAATGTAAGCGTGCTTGAGTTGAGGTGAACGCCGTCGCGGCTGACGGGCAGAGGCAGAATGACCGCATCGGCACGCGCGGCAGCCGAATCTATACTTTTGTCACCCGTCGGGCGCATATGTTCAAAGCCTGCGGGCGGCGAAGGCGCGAATATTTCAACATCGAACCCTTTTTCCGCAAGGCTCTGAGAGGTATAGAGCATACGCTCATCCCCGCCGACGGTCAGAAGTTTTCTGATATTCATCATAGGCTTTCCTCCTTTGCCTCATCCCAGTATATGAACCGCCGCTCGGCTATGTCATAGCTTTGTAACAAAATATTTATAAAAATATATTATATTTTTCTTGTCAGCGTATTATAATACAAATCGAGCATTTATAATTTATATGTATGTATATCATGAAGCGTATTCTGATTTTGGCTCGTTTTTGAATATGCTGACAAATTCGGAGGCTTGTTAATTATGAAAGAAATAGACGAAGTGCTCAAGAAGGTAAAGAGGGTTCATTTCATCGGAATCGGCGGCTCGGGAATGTGTCCGCTCGTTGAGATACTTCATTCAAAAGGATATGAAATAACCGGCTCGGACAACAACGAGAGCGACACGCTCAACCGCGTCCGTGCGCTCGGTATACCCGTAACACTAGGACAGAGAGCCGAGAATATTGAGGGCGCGGAGATGATAGTCTACACCGCCGCTCTTCTCCCCGACAATCCGGAGCTCTGCGCGGCAAAGGCATCGGGAATCCCGACCTTTGAGCGCAAGGAGATGCTCGGCGCGATAACAAGAATGTTTGACGACTGCATCTGCGTCTGCGGCACTCACGGTAAGACCACTACGACATCGATGCTCACCCAGATATTCATCCAGGCGGGCGAAGATCCGTCGGCTGTTATCGGCGGAAAGCTTCCGCTCACAGGCACAAACGGTCTTGTCGGCAAGAGCGAGCATATGCTCTGCGAGGCGTGCGAATTTGTTGACACTTTCCTTTCGCTCTCGCCCGACGTCTGCGTTCTTCTTAATATAGACGAGGATCACCTCGACTACTTCAAGACGCTCGACAACCTCATCGCTTCGTTCACGAAGTTTGCTTCGATGACCCGCAAAGAGGTCATATATAACGGCGACGACGCAAACACGCTGCGTGCCATCGCGGGGGTCAAGGACAAAAAGTTCATCACCTTCGGTCTCAAAGAAGGCAACGATTTCAGAGCCGACAACATCGTGCTTGAGCACGAGTTTGCAAGTTTTGACATAATCAAATACGGCGAGAATGTCGGCCGGATAAGCCTCGGCATCCCCGGCGAACACAATGTATACAACGCTCTTGCGGCTATTGCTGCGGCGGACAATGCGGGCATACCGATGGATAAGATAATCGCGTGCGCCGAAGCTTTCCACGGTGCGGGCAGACGTTTTGAGATACTCAAGAGAATCAACGGCATAACCATTGCGGACGACTATGCCCACCATCCGAGAGAGCTTGAAGCGACGCTCACGACCGCTATGGGCATGGGCTTCAACAGAGTCTGGGCAGTGTTTCAGCCGTTCACATATTCACGCACGGCAATGCTCTTCGACGATTTCTGCCGCGTTCTGAGCATTCCGGACAAAACGGTTCTGACCGAGATAATGGGCTCGCGCGAGAGAAACACATATAATATCTACACCTCGCAGCTCGCCGAGAAGATTCCCGGAAGCGTATGGTTCAACACCTTTGAAGAGGTTGCCGACTATGTTGTCAAGAATGTCGAAAAGGGCGATCTTGTGATAACACTCGGCTGCGGCGACATATATAAAGCCGCCAAGCTGATGATAAAGAAACTCGAAAAGCAGGGATAACATGAGTTCTCCGTTCAAAAGACTCAAGGAAGTATATGCGCGGACATACTCGCTCGACACAGGGCGCGACGCAGATTTTTTTGACTGCGTCAATGACATATATTTTTCGCCCGAGGTGCAGAGTCTGAAAAAATATCCGCAGCACGACAAAATGGACAGACTCCAGCACATAACGAGCGTTGCATATCTGACATTCCGCGTTTGCAGACATTTCGGGCTCGACTACCGCAAGGCGGCAAGAGCCGCGACGATGCACGATCTTTTCTACTATGACTGGCACGAAAACGACTGGAGCCACCGTCCACACGGCTACAGGCACCCGAAGTTCGCCGCTGCAAATGCGAAATTACTCTGCGGCGGACTTGACAGAAAAAGTGAAATGATGATAATCCGGCACATGTGGCCTCTGACGCCGTTGCCGCCGACAAGCCCCGAGGGAATGGTTCTTTCGCTCGCGGACAAATACTGCGCATCGAGAGAGATGAAAATAGCCAAGCAGAACGCGAAAGGCTGATATCCGGCGCAAGCATGAACCGATCAACGAAAGAGAGAGAAGCTTTATGAAAATTTTTATGACGATAGTTACATATGTGCTGTATTTCTTCTTTTACAGTGCAGTCGGCTGGCTCGGCGAATCGATATACTGCTCGGTCGGCGCGCGCAAATGGGTCAATCGCGGATTCTTAAAAGGTCCGATGTGCCCGATATACGGCACGGGCGCGCTCGCGATGGCGATAACCCTGACACCGGTCAAAAATCTCGACATCAGGGTTCCTATGTTCGGTCACGATGTTCTGATAACTCCCCTGCTCGTCTTTATTGCGGGCATGGTAGTCTGCGACATTGTCGAATTCATAACGAGCGTGCTTATGGAAAAGCTCTTCCACGCGAGATGGTGGGACTACTCGAACAAGAAGTTCAACATCCAGGGACGCATCTGCCTCGGGCACACATTCTACTGGGGCATAGCCTCGCTGCTCTTCCTTTATCTCGTGCACCCGATAGTCGTACAGTGCTTCTCGCAGCTGCTCGACTCCGCGGCGATAATCATCTTCGCCTGCGTGCTTGCGATATTCTTAGTTGACCTCGTCTTTGCCGTATACAGGGCACTCGATGTCAGAAAGGTCATGGATAAGATAAAGGGCTTCTCCGACACGCTGAGCAATTTTGCCGGCACGATAAAGAACGGCGTTTCCGACAAGGTTCCGTCGCTCGACGAGACAAAGGCAAAGCTTGAGAGCTTCAGAAGAGACGCAACGGCACAGCTCAGGGATGCATTCCACTTCACTCCCTCGTCTGACAAAACCGATGACGAGAGCACAGAGAAAGAGAGCGGCAGAAGCAAGCTGAAGGTAAAACTCAACCGCCACTTCACAAGCTCTTCAAACCTCCTGCCCTATGCCAAAAAGCAGATAAAGAGGCTTGAAGAGATGTATGACGAAATCAGAAGGGCGTTTTATGACGACGATGACGACGACCTTTACTGATAAATAAAATAACAGCCGCAAAAGAGCGTCTCGGTCAAGGGATAAATCCTTTTTCGGGGGCACCGTTTTTGCGGCTTTTTTAAGCTTATGCTATATGTTAATTTTGAGATTAGGCTTATTTTTCGCCCCGGCTCTTTGCTGCAGCCTTTTTCATCATCGCTTTCTTATAGAGAGCGAGCAGTCCGCTGCAGCCGAGGTTGAGGAAGATGCTTCCGAGAAGAAGCGAAAGAAGATATACGGGAAGCTTTTCAACCGCCGCTTTAGCGTTTATAAGCGAGATAATGAAATAGCAGAATCCGACGTTGTTGAAGAAAACGGGAAGATAGGGATTAAGCAGAATCAATGCGGCAATGCAAACCGTGAGCGGAATCATTACAGCTGCAAGATGGGGAACTCCGCTTTTCACGAGCAGAACATCAACAGTAACGAGGCCGGCTGCAAGAAGAAGTCCGACGGCTCCGCCTATAAGCGTGTGCCAGAAACGGGCTTTATAGGTAAGCTCCTCCTGCATGAAGAAAATTGTTACGCTGATGAAGAAGGCCCAGTTTGCAATCGGCATATCGTGCCAAGCGCCGTGAACAGCTTGATAGATAAAGTTCCAAAGAATGATCCATGCGAAAACGATAAGCAGGCCTTTCATCTTTCCCTTGGGCGGTTTTGCGAAGAATTTCAGATCGTGTAGTTTTTCCATAAAAGTCTCCTTTATTTTGGTTTTTCCAACGCAGTGTTGCCCGTGTATGGTATCATAGCACCCTACGCCCGTCAACATTTCTAAAACACATTTTATAATGCTAAATGTTTTGTTAGATATATAATATAACCGTTGATAACCGATGATTTTAACGCATTATATATTTTGGGCAAATTGCAATATGCATCACAAGCTCGCCCTGATAAATCAAATATGGTTTTATATAGCAAAAAGCCGCCGCAAACCGAAGCTTGCGGCGGCAACTCTGTTAATTTAATTATTTGTCCCAATTGAATCTGACGACTGCGCCGTCGACCCAATAGTTCTGACCGAGGACATAGCCGTTATCCTCAAGTCCTCCGGCGAAAGCCTTTGCCATCTCTTCGCTCTTGCAGGTGATGGATGCTCTCATCTCGAAATCGGAAGCCGAAGTAGCGGTCAGCGGAGCAAAGCCCGTCAGCCACCAATGGCTCTCGTCCTCGCGGTGGAAGAAGAGTTCACCCTTCTTATAGAGGTCGAAAGACATCTTCAGGCAATCCTCATCAGATGCGCAGGCATAGAACTCAACGGGATTCTTGGGAGACTTGGTGTAAACGCCGATCTCCGCACCGCTGGTGATGCCGTACTGACCCTTCCAGACCTGAATCATCCAATTCTTGCCCTCGTAATCGAACTTGTAGCGCTGGGTGTTGTAGAACATCATGGTCGCCGGAGCGCACTTGTCGTATATCTCGCAGAAACCGAAATATCTCTGCCAGGGATACTTGGGGTTATAGAATATACCCTGCTTCGAATCGAAATCGAAGCCGATATAGAGAAGTCCGTGTCCGTCAACGCCGTAAAGGAGTCCGGTGTTCGGGTCATAAGCAATACCCGCGCCGATATCCTTTATCTCAGCCGCCTCTGCGGGCAGCTCTTCCTTCGGGATGAAGACTACTTCGCCGTCGCTGACGGTGATGTTCTCATCCTTGATTTTCTTCTCTGCGATCTCGGTGAGTGTTTTTGTATCCTCTTCCGAGAGAACCTTGACATTGTTCGCGGTGTCCGCGACATCGCTGGGAGCTATCGACTCCGTCACCGGCTTCATCGAGGTCATTCCCGATGCGTCAGACCCATCTGCACTCTGGGTGACTTTGACAACAGTCGTTTTGTTCTCAGGCTTTGCGTCCATGACCTGGCGGGTCACGCCTGCCTCAACACTGTCCGCAGCGTCGGAAGTGCCGAGCTTGACAGCGGTAAAAGCGAACGCCTGAACCGCGAGAACAAGGGCGAGCACAGCCGCAAGAACAGCAATACTCTTCTTTCCTGATCTCATAAAAACTTGCCTCCGTTTCTTTTTTCGTGCTGGCACAAGTGTTATTATTACACATTCAGAAACAAAAGTCAACGATTTGTTTAGAATTTGTTTAAAAATATTTTTGCATATATAATTTTATGCAAACAATATACACCTGTGCATGACTACAAAAAATAGTATTATACAAACGGAGGCAATTTTATTCCGAAAATTTACAATTTTTTTGCCGATTACATACTTCTAAGCGCGTCGATGGGTTGCATCTTTGCGGCCCTGCGTGCGGGATATATTCCGAAGAACACGCCTATTGCGGTAGAGAATCCAACTGCGATAACTATAGTCGAGAATTTCATCTCAATCGGTATATTCATATAGCTCGCCACGGCGAACGCGCCGACAGATCCCAATATAAGCCCTATCAATCCGCCAAGCAGGCACAATATGACCGACTCGGTCAGGAATTGGAACAGTATTGTGGAGGTCTTTGCGCCGAGCGCTTTTCTGATACCGATTTCGCGCGTTCGTTCCGTTACGGTGACGAGCATTATATTCATAACGCCGATACCGCCGACGAGCAGCGATATCGCGCTGACCGCCGCGATGAAGGTTGTGAACACGTTGATAACAGTATCAAGAAGGTCGATATAAGTTGCCATATTTATGAGCGAATAGGCGTTCTTGCCGAAATTGCCGTGGCGGGTATAGAGCAGGTTCATTGCAGCGCTGCCCGCGGCGTCAAGCTCGGAATCGGATTTCGCCATGATATAGCACATCTCGTATCTGCCCGCCGAGTTGCCGTTGAGGGCATCTGCGAGGGTTGCTGGGATTATTATGCTGCAGCCTGTCTGCGCATCGCTCATATAAGACGACATTGTCTCAGACATATTCGAGCTTGAGCTCGAGAGCATAGATGCATCTATTATACCGATGACTTTTATCTGCACCGTCTGGTCGCTGACTGTGAAGCTCAGCTTCTCCCCCACCGGGTCGGAATAACCGAACAGGAGCTTTGCGCTGATAGAATCAAGCACGGCGACGCGCGCGCCGGACTCATATTCCTCCTCCGTGAAGAAGCGTCCGCTGAGCATTCCGGCGGACATCATATTGCCGAGATCGGAGTTGCCGGCTATCGCGAGTCCGAGGCTCTCGTTATGCTTAGTAGTGACATTGCCGACGGACATCGTGACCTGTGAGACATATGCGACGCTGTCAAGATTCTTGATAGCTTTTATATCCTCTGCGGTTATATAATCGGAGGCGTTGGTCTCCTTGCTGTTGATTGAGATATTGATAACGCTCGAACCCATATTTTTTATCATGCCGACGATATAATCGCGGCCGCCGTTGCCGAGCGTTATGATAGCGATAACCGCCGCGACGCCGATGATTATACCTAGCATAGTCAGGAGCGAGCGCATGAGATTCGTCTTTATCGAAAATATCGCTATTCTGATGTTTTCTTTTATATTCATCCCTGACCTCCGGCAATTATTTCGACGTTACCACTTTTACCTTATCGCCGTCGGCAAGAGTTGTTCCTGTCGGCACGGAGGTTATGACTATATCTCCCTCGTTGCATCCGGAAACTATTTCATATCTAGTGTCATCGGAGATACCGAGCTCGACTTTTGAGAAGGTTATTCTCTTCGTCTTCGGATTGTAGATATACACATATGTTCCGGTGCTGTCGTTCTTGACAGCCTCGCTGGGCACGAGAAGGACATTGTTCTTTGAATCGACGTCAATTGATATATCGACATCGAGACCGATTATAACGCTCGAAGTGGGATTATCTATAGTCACTTTTGCATCGACGCCGTTCGCGGAGCCCGAGCCGATGAGAGAAGAGATATCGACTCCGCTCGACTGCGTGGCGACGGGGCTTATATAAGTAACTACGCCGTCAACAACTGTGTCGTCCGCCGCAGTGACGCGGCACGGCATATCGAGGTTGACTTTGAAGATATCCGCCTTTCCGAGGACGAAATCGACCACGAACGGATAATATTCAACGGTTATGCCGCTCTGTGTCTGACCGAGAAGAGCGTTGACGATATCGGCGACATTTGTGTTGCCGCTCGCGAGGTCGATTATCGAAGAGATATCAATATTCGCGCTCGCCGCCGAACGGCAGGTCTCGCCGGGAGTTATATTGACCTCGCTGACGATGCCGTCATATTCTGCTATCCAGCCCTTTTTGAGCGAAGATATAGAGGCTGTGAGCGAATCAAGCTCTTTCTTAGAAGCTTCCATAATCGTCTTATATGTGCTCTGAGTTATCGTGCCGGACTGAGCTTCGAGAGTGACTTTTTTGAGCTCGAGCTGCATTTTTTCCATCTGAAGCTCGGAGACGCCGGAGCCGAAGATATTGGAATTGCCGCTGTTGAGCAGCTCGTCGAGCTTCTTGAGCGCAGCGTTTATATCGTCCATGCCGAGAGCCTTGGAGACAAGCTCCCAGAACTTATTGGACGCATCGCTGTCAGTCTTGTTCTGGTCATTTTTATTCTGATTGTTGTTCTTGTTCTGCTCCTGTTCCTGCTTTTCGAGCTCTTTGTTTATCTCGGCAAGGCGAGCATTTATCTCTTTGAGCTGAGCAGACGAACTCACGGCGGTATTCTTCGCGTTGTTATAATTTTCAACGGCGGTCAGATACGCCTGCTGCTTCTCCGCAAGGACGGAGTTGAGCGACGATGTATCGAATGTCGCAAGCACATCGCCTTTTTTGACATACTCGCCGACCTTGACGTTGACAGTCAGGACTTTTGTGCCGTCTATCGGGACAAAGTTCCCCTTCTGCGATGACGAGACCTTGCCGGACATATCAAGAGTCTGGGTTATCGAACCCTTTGTCACCTTTGCGGTCGAGACCTGCGGCAGCGGATCGGGTTTGAAGAACATATACAGCACGCCCGCGATAATCGCGGCGCACAGGATCACAAGGATCGACACGAGCACTTTCTTTTTTGTTGACCACTTCTTTGTTTCCATGCGTATCCTCCGTCTCAAAGTTTTGAAAAAGCGCAAAGCGCATACATATAATAGAGAAATTGTACAGACAAAATATAGACCTGTTGCTATATAAATTGTAAATATTTTTTGAATTTTAATCAGTATAAACTTTTTTTGATATTTTTTCAAGAACCAGGGCGGCGTTTCAGTCTGATAAAAGAAAGTTTTACATATAGATATATAACGCCCGGAATGCGTATACCGTTTCTTGGTGAAAATCACAGCGACATCGGAGGAACGAAAATGAAAAGGATCGCAGCAATTCTGCTCGCCGTTCTCGCTCTACTGCTCGGTGCGTGCTCGGTGCAGAGATATTCCGACGCGGCGATGTTCTGCAGGCGGTTGAACAGAGAATATAAAGAATCACTGCTCGATATTGAAACGGCGACGGTCACAGAGACGGACGGATGCACCGTGTTTAGTCTGACACAGGACGAAAACATTCTGATATCTCTGTATACGGACAGCGACGGAGTGCGAATAAAACGAATAAGCATAACGGCGCACGGAAATGTCGAGGAGATGCAAAACGGACTTTTTGCGCGTTTTCTGGCATTCTGCAAATGCGCAGTCCCCGCCTATTCAAACGGCGAGGACGCATACGAAAACATTTCTGCGAAGCTCAACATACCGAACGAAAATGAATATGCAACCGCGATAACACAATATACGCAAGGTGAAGCGGTCAGATATGCCTATTCAGCCGATGTTGCAGGTGCATTTTTTTGCATGGAAAACAAAAGTCTGTGCCGCACGGACGAGGAGCACCTGACTCTCCGCGACGACGGCACAGACCTGAAAAGCTGACTTGCGGTCTTATTCTTTTATTATCTTATATGCAATATCCGGCGTGTCGCTGATAATTGCATCGGCTCCGATATCGTTGAGACGCTCTATCTCATCGGGGTCATTTATCGTCCAATACTGCACGGCAATATTATAGCGGTGAGCGTAATCTACTATTTTCTTCGTTCCGAGACGGACGACACGGTACTGATTGGCGGGAATCTGGAGCGCGCTGTATTTAATCGAATCCTCATCGAGGTTGAGATTGAGAAGCGCCGCGCCGTAGAACTTGAGCACTTCGGATACACCCGCGGAACGGAGCATATCGGGGTGCTTTTCATCGACATATTCGGTAACCTCGCCCTTGAAGGTGCCGAAGATAACGCGATCGAGAAGTCCGCGCGCCTTGAGCACATCATAGAGAATATCAACGCCGCGCATACCGTTCTCGCCGCCGTCTTTTATCTCAATAATATAGCTGTATTTGCCGTGGGATTCGAGCTTGTCGAGCACATCCTCGAGCAGCACCGCGCGCAGATCATCGGGGATTTTATCGCCGCGCAGGCCTCTGTAGGGATAGCTGCCGTCCTCCGCCTGGAAGTTTTCACCGAAGTTTAGCTCGCGCAGCTCGGCATATGTATGGTCAATGGGCTTGACATCCTCATAGCCGAAATATTCGACTGCGTTGGTGGTTCTGTCAAGCGTATCGTCGTGCAGGAGGATAAGCTTGTTATCCTTTGTGATATGCAGATCAAATTCAAAGATATCTGTATTGAAATCCTTGCTGTTCATGCATGACTCGAACGCGAGCATCGTGTTTTCGGGCATGATTCCTCCGCCCGAGCGATGCGCGGAAACGAGCGCGGCATCAGCAGTGATATAAGGATTGATCTCGCCGCTGTAAGTCGTTGCCGCAGGCGTCCACGCCATGAGCGCGGCATACACGCCGACAAAGACGACTACAACAGCTAAAATAATACCAATAACTTTTAGCGCGGTTTTCTTTCCACTCTTCTTTTTCTTTGACATTTCAGTTCTCCTTTTTGGCAAAAGCAATGCCTGTTGTGATTGTGTATAAAAACATACCACAACAGGCAGAAAAATGCAATGAATTTTACATAATTTGTCTATTTGTTTTCTTCTTTCATGCTTTTGTACTTCTCGCGGGTAGCAAGTCCGCCGCGGATATGGCGCTGAGCCTTGTTTATATCGAGTATCTCGCGCACCTCGCTGTAAAGCTGGGGATTAAGACTGCGGAGTCTGCGCGCGACATCCATATGTACGGTCGACTTTGAAACTCCGAACTGTTTTGCCGCCGCCCTGACAGTTGTCTTGTTCTCAACTATATACTCAGCAAGCTCAACGGCTCTCTCCTCTACTATTCCTTTCAAAACGAACCCTCCCGTTTTTCAATGTCGCTAATAGATATGCAAAACGGGAGGGCTTTATTCACTTATTGCAGGGCTTGTTTTAAAGAATAAGTACAAAAGTGCCGGCGGTTATCAGCGCGCCGCCGAGAACGGTAGTCCAGGTCACCTTTTCGTGCAGAATAACGAACGCAAGCACGATGCTTATAACGACGCTGAACTTGTCTATCGGCACGACCTTTGACGCTTCGCCGAGCTGGAGGGCATGATAATAGAACAGCCACGAAAGCCCTGTTGCAACGCCGGAGAGGATAAGAAAAATCCAGCTGCGTGTGCCGATGCTGCTGATACCGTGATGTGCGCCTGTGGCGAAGACTATGCCCCAAGCGAGAACGAGCACGACGGCGGTTCTTATTGCCGTGGCAAGATTGGAATTAACTCCTTCTATGCCTATTTTGGCGAGAATCGATGTCAGCGCGGCGAATACTGCCGAAAGCAGCGCGAAAGTTACCCACATAAATGCTCCTCCTTTTTTTCCGGACTTTTTTTCCAAGGTATATCACCTCTTCGCAGCCGTAGAAGGGCGGTCGCTGTATTTTATTTTATATCCTCGTGTCGAGAAGATCCGTGTATTTTTCCTTGAATTCGATAAAAGTACCGTCCTCAAGGCTCTGGCGTATCTTCTTCATGAGGGTATTGTAGAACCAGAGATTGTGCATGACGCACAGGCGCATGGCGAGCATCTCGCCGGACTTGAACAGGTGTCTGATATATGCTCTCGAATGTCTGCGGCAGGTCGGGCAGGAGCACTCGGGATCGATCGGGCGCAGGTCGCGCTCATACTTTGCGTTGTTGAGATTGATTATACCGCCCATGGTGAAAAGATGTCCGTGGCGGGCATTGCGGCTGGGCATAACGCAATCGAAAAGGTCGACACCGCGCGAAACACCCTCGAGAATATTTCCCGGAGTGCCGACGCCCATAAGATAGCGCGGCTTATCGGCGGGCATATACGGCTCAACTGCCGAAATTATGCGATACATATCCTCTTTCGGCTCGCCGACGGCAAGTCCGCCTATGGCGTAGCCGTCGAGATCGAGAGCGGCTATACGCTTCATATGCTCTATGCGCAGGTCATCGAAAGTGCAGCCCTGATTTATGCCGAATAGAAGCTGATCTTTATTTATCGTATCGGGCAGAGAATTGAGGCGTTCCATCTCCGCCTTGCAGCGCTCAAGCCAACGCGCCGTGCGTGCGCAGGACTGCTCGGAATACTCATATTTTGCGGGATTCTCGACGCACTCGTCAAATGCCATAGCGATAGTCGAGCCGAGGTTCGACTGGATTCTCATGCTCTCCTCGGGGCCCATAAAAATCTTGCGTCCGTCGATATGCGAGGAGAAATAGACACCCTCCTCTTTTATCTTGCGAAGCTTTGCGAGCGAAAAGACCTGGAATCCGCCGCTGTCCGTGAGTATGGGCCCGTCCCATCCCGTAAACTTGTGTAGTCCGCCGAACTCCTTTACAAGCTCGTCGCCCGGGCGCAGATGCAGATGATATGTGTTGCACAGCTGAACCTGACAGTGGATATCTTTGAGGTCATACGACGAGACGGCGCCTTTAATCGCGCCGCAGGTTGCGACATTCATAAAAGCCGGAGTCTGCACGGTTCCGTGGACAGTCTCGAACACGCCGCGGCGGGCTGTTCCCTCTTTTTTTATAACGGTAAACTTCATTTTTATTCCTTTCGGTTGAGTTATTCGATAAGCATTGCATCGCCAAAACTGAAAAATCTATATTTTTCCTGAACCGCAATTTTGTACGCATTCATCGTGTTTTCATATCCGCAGAAGGCGGAGACGAGCATTATAAGCGTGCTCTCGGGGAGATGGAAATTAGTTATGAGCGCATCGATGCACTTATACTGATATCCGGGATAGATGAATATATCCGTCCAGTCATCGTCGGCGCGTATCTCGCCGCATTTAGTCGCGACGCTTTCGAGCGTGCGGCAGCAGGTAGTTCCCACGGCAAAAACACGTCCGCCGTTTTTCTTTGTATCGTTTATGAGTTTCGCCGTAGCCTCCGGCAGCATATAATGCTCGGAGTGCATATGGTGATCCTCGACATTCTCCGCCTTGACGGGTCGGAATGTTCCGAGACCGACATGGAGGGTGACGAATCCGACGCCGACACCCTTTTCGCGCAGGGAGTCAAGGAGTTCGGGAGTAAAATGCAGCCCTGCTGTCGGTGCGGCGGCGCTACCGCGCTCGCGGGCATAGACAGTCTGATATCTGTCGTTATTTTCGAGCTTCTCTGTTATATAATGCGGCAGAGGCATCTCGCCTATCTTATCGAGTAGCTCAAAGAATACGCCGTCATATGTGAACTTAGCAAGGCGGTTGCCGTCCGGCAGAACGTCAACAATCTCGGCAAAGAGCATATCATGGAAGGTGAACCTATGACCCTTGCGTGCCTTTTTGCCGGGACCTGTGATAACCTCCCAGATGTCGTCGCCCTTGTTGTTGAGAAGAAGGAACTCGACCACAGAGCCTGTGTCTACCCTTGTGCCGTAAAGGCGTGCGGGAAGAACCTTTGTGTCGTTTAGAATAAGGCAGTCGCCGGGCTCGATATACTGCGCGATATTATGAAAAATATCGTGCTTGACGGCACCCGTTTTTTTGTCGAGCACCATGAGTCTCGAACTGTCGCGCGGCTCGGCGGGATGCTGTGCAATGAGTTCCTGCGGCAGGTCGTAAAAGAAATCGCTTTTTTTCATTATTTTTCCTCAGCTTTCGTGTCCTGAGACTAAAAAAGTATTTGACTTGCAATATCCGTTGGTGGTATTATTTTAATGTTATATCCTGACGGAGCTTCTTTTCAAGGTCACACACTATTATATTGCAAAATCTCTGTCAATACAACAATTTTTTCACTCAAAAACGTTTTTCGGAGGAACTTTATCATGAAGCATTTCAAAGTAGGTATCATAGGCGCAACAGGTATGGTCGGTCAGAGGTTCGCCACCCTGCTTGAGGATCACCCCTGGTTCGAGGTCTGCGCGCTCGCCGCTAGCTCGCGCTCCGCGGGCAAGACATACGAAGCGGCTCTCGGAACCAAATGGTGCATGAAAAAGCCCATTCCCGAAAAGTTCAGGAACATGATAATCATGGACGCGGAGAAAGATGTTGAAAAAATCGCATCGATGGTCGATTTCGTCTTCTGCGCGGTCAACATGAACAAGGATGAAATAAAGGCGCTCGAGCTCAAATATGCAAAAGCCGAATGCCCCGTTGTTTCAAACAACAGCGCAAACCGCTTCACTCCCGATGTTCCGATGATAATTCCCGAGCTCAACCCCGATCACGCTGACATAATCAAGGCGCAGAGGGAGAGGCTCGGCACAAAGCGCGGATTCATCTCCGTCAAATCGAACTGCTCGCTTCAGAGCTACGTTCCGGCGCTGTTCCCGCTTTCCGAGTTCGGAGTCAAGGATGTTCTCGTCTGCACATATCAGGCGATCTCCGGCGCGGGCAAGACATTTGAGACATGGCCCGAGATGATAGATAACGTCATCCCCTACATCGGCGGCGAGGAAGAGAAGTCTGAGAGAGAGCCGCTCAAGATATGGGGCAAGATAGAGGGCGGCGAGATAGTTCCCGCGAAGAGCCCGAACTTCACCGCGCAGTGCCTGCGCGTTCCCGTATCGGACGGCCACATGGCTGCGGTATTCGTGAGATTCGAAAACAAGCCCACAAAAGAACAGATACTTAAAATCTGGAAGGATTTCAAGGGATATCCTCAGCAGGTCGGGCTGCCCAGCGCGCCCAAGCAGTTCCTCAACTACTTTGAAGAGGACAATATGCCTCAGACTCGCCTCAACAGAGAGCTTGAGGGCGGCATGGCGATTTCGGTCGGCCGTCTGCGCGAAGATACCCAGTATGATTACAAATTTGTCTGCCTTTCACACAATACGCTCAGAGGCGCCGCCGGCGGAGCCGTGCTCATGGCGGAGCTGCTTTGCGAAAAGGGATATATGGACAGATAACATAAAAGCCGCCCGGCTGTCTGTCCGGGCGGTTTCCGTTTTTTAGGAGGCCGGCTTTATGAAGAAAGCTGTTTTCACGGGAGCGGCGGTCGCACTCGTCACGCCGTTTCATAAAGACGGAAGTATAAACTACGGAAAGTTAGAAGAGCTTATAGATTATCAGATCGAAAACTCCACGGACGCCATAGTTGTATGTGCAACGACCGGCGAGAGCCCGACATTGAGCTACGAAGAGCACGAGCAAATCGTGCGCCGCTGTGTTGAACATGTTGCCGGAAGAGTTCCCGTCATTGCGGGAACGGGCAGCAACGACACAAAAAATGCGCTAAAGCTTTCAAACGACGCGGAAAGAGCCGGAGCCGACGGTCTGCTTATGGTCACGCCGTACTACAACAAGACATCGCAGGCAGGACTGATAGAGCATTTCAATTTCATTGCGGACAGGGTCAGCACACCGATAATCCTCTACAATGTGCCAAGCCGCACGGGGCTGAACATAAAACCCGAGACCTATTATGAACTTTCGAAGCATAAGAATATAGTGGCGGCAAAGGAAGCAAACGGCGACATTTCCGCGCTCGCGCAGACTGTAAAGCTCTGCGGCGACAAACTGACGATATACAGCGGAAACGATGACCAGATAACGGCGTTCATGTCGCTCGGCGCAAAGGGAGTTATCTCAGTGCTCTCAAATATCGCTCCGAGGGCGGTACACGACATGGTCAAAATGTATCTTGATGGCGACACCGCCGCGAGCACCGAGCTTCAATTAAAATATCTCGACCTTTGCAGCAGCCTGTTTTCCGATGTGAATCCCATACCCGTAAAAGAAGCGATGAACATGATGGGCATGGAAGTCGGCTCATGCAGGCTGCCGCTGGCGCAGATACAGCCGCAGGCGAAGGAGAAGCTCAGGAGAAGCCTCTCCGCTCTCGGAATGATATAAGCTCGAAAGGAACGGCACATGGGTGCCGTAAGGCGAAATAATGCTGAATATTATGCTCAGCGGATGCTGCGGAAGCATGGGCAGAGCCGTCACCGCTTTTACCGGCAACCGCAACGATATTAAAATAACAGCGGGAATAGACCGCGAGGGGCGCGAATGCAAATTTCCGACATTTGTCTCGCCTTTCAGCTTCAACGGAAAGGTCGATGTTATAATCGACTTTTCATCCCCTGCCGCCCTGCCGGGTCTGCTCGAATATGCGGTCAGCGCAAAAACTCCGACAGTCATTGCAACAACGGGTTTGAGCGAGGCGCACATCGCGCTTATCTATAAAGCGGCAAAAGAGATACCGATATTTTTCAGCGCGAACATGTCGCTCGGAATAAATCTGCTCTGCGAGCTTGCAAAAACTGCGGCGAGAGTGCTGGGCGGCACATATGACATAGAGATAGTTGAGACTCACCACGCGCAAAAAACAGATGCGCCGAGCGGAACGGCACTGATGCTCGCGGACGCGATATCATCGGAGCTTGAGCGCAAGCCGTACTACGAATATGACCGCCATTTGCGGCGCACAAAACGACCGCACGATGAAATAGGCATACACTCAATACGCGGCGGAACGGCGGTCGGCGAGCACGAGATTATATTTGCGGGCTATAATGAAACGATAAAGCTCAGCCACTGCGCGCAGAGTAAAGAGTTATTCGCAGCGGGAGCCGTGAACGCTGCGAAATTCATACAAAACAAAGAATCGGGACTCTACGGCATGAGCGACATGATAGACAGAAAGGATGCGAAGAAGTGAAGATAATCGAATCGATAAGAGTGAGCGAAAACGCGACTCTTTTTTCGCTCAGTGACTCCCCCGCCGACATAAGCTTCATTGCGGGCATCTTCGAAAAAATTGCTGAAGCGGGAATAGACGTTGACATGATCTCGCAGTTTCTGCCGAACAGTTCTCATGCGGGGCTTTCGTTTACGGTCAGCGACGACGATTTCGGCGGCGTGCTCGAAATAGCGACTCAGCTCAGAGCCGAAAACAAAAAGATAAAAATAAGCGTCAGTTCCGGTAACTGCAAGATATCCGTAAGCGGAGCTGAAATGGAGGGACGTCCGGGCGTTGCGGCGCGGGTATTCAAAGCCGCCGCGGATGCGGGGTGCGACATAAGAATGATAAACACATCGGAGACCGAGATATCTCTGCTCGTTGTCAAAGCCGATGTTGACGCGACGGTTGCGGCAATAAAAAAAGAGTTTGAATAAAAATAACAAGCATAGAAAAAAGCTGCATCTTACGATGCAGCTTTTTAAAATTCAAATCACACGCTCAGGAGCCCTGCGTCGAGCACGAACTGAGAGCCGGTCACATAGCGCGCCTTGTCGCTTGCGATATAGAGAACCATATTCGCGACATCCTCGGGCTCGATCCACGGCACGGGCAGAAGGTTGCCTGCTGAACGCTCGGCGATTTCAAGCGGAGTCGAATGCTCGAGAGCCGCAAGACCGTCGTTCATGGGAGTGTTAACTCCCGTCGGGTGGATGCTGACAACGCGGATATTATAGGGTGCAAGCTCGATAGCCCACGCTTTTGTCAGACCCGTGAGTCCCCATTTCGAAGCGGTATAGTGCGAAAGCCTGTTGCCGCCGCGCAGACCCATGACGGACGAGTTATTGATGATAACGCCGCTCTTTGCCTCCATCATGTGAGGAACGACTCTGCGGGTAACTATAAACGGACCTTTGAGGTTGATATCTATCATCGCGTCCCACTCTTCGTCGGTCATCTTGTCGACCGTAGCATAGGCGCAGATACCTGCGTTATTGAAAAGTATATCTATCTTGCCGAACTCGGAGATAGCTCTGTCAACGGCATCGGTGACGGATTTGTCGTCTCTGACATCGCCCGCAGCGATAAGGCATCTTCTACCGAGGGCTTCCACTTCCTCTTTCAGGCTCTTGAGCTCATCGCTCGTGCCGAACGAGTATGCGGGATATTCAATCTTCTTCGCCACATCAAATGCGACGATATCGGCACCCTCTTTGGCGAGAGCGAGAGCGGTGGCTCTGCCCTGACCGTGTGCTGCGCCGGTTATAAACGCAACTTTGTTTTCAAAATCAGACATTACGGGTATCTCCATCTTTGCGATATTTGTAGAGCACTTCGTCGAGTGGAACTTTTGCAACGGTATTGAACAGATTCGTTGCGTACATTATACCTGCAAAAGCGATGAGAAGAACTATCTCTTCAGTTGAAAAACGCTCGGAAAGCTTATTGTATATCTCGTCGGGTATGTTGTGCGGATCTTTGCAGATAGCGCCGCCGAAATCGACGAGCAGCTTTTCGGTATCCGACAGATGCGGATTGTCCGGATCGTCGCCGGAGTCAATAAGTATTTTTCTGAAAAAGATCGAACATATCAGGCACTCGTTGCCCTCGGATATAGCGTGAGAAAACAGCGATATTGCGCGGTCGCCGATGACCAGCACGAGCTGATCATAGAGCGTGTACCACTCCATATACGCTTTGAATGCAGGGACATTGTGAAGCAGAGTACGCTTCATATTGGTGATGCGTCCGTGCTTTGCTATCTGATCTTCGTACTCCCTCTTGACCTCTTCCGATGAACTTTCATACTCTGTCATAGGTAAAAAGCTCATGAAATTTTCCTCCTTTAAACCATTAAAGCTTTTATTCAAACAAAAACCGGCACAATGATGTGCCGTCTTTTTGTTATGCTGTTTTTTCTGTCTGCGCAGATACAGACTTTTTCTTAGAGCGACGGAGATTTTTCTCCGCCTTTCCCGTAAGCCTTATCTCCTCGGGGTCGTCCTTTATCTTATCCATAATGACAAACAGCAGCGTCATCATCAGAAGATACGGAACGGGGCTGAACAAGCCCGGATTGACAAGTGACATCAGCTGCATACCGATATATGCGATAAAAATAAACTTGTTTGTCAGAGTGTTGCGGCGCGCAAAATAGACAATACGCGCAACGAATATATATCCGTAAGCCGCGATGCCGACTATGCCAAAACTGCCGATAACCTGGAACGGCGAGGAATGATACCAACACAGCGCGCCCTTGGCGGAATGATGGACATCCCTGTTACCGAAATATCCGAGTCCCCTGCCGAAGACGGGATTTGAAAGGAAATCCTCAATGGCGCGGCGCATGAGCCTGACTCTTATCTCGTTATCGTCTATCTGGAGAAGTCTCAGGAGCATATCGCGGAAGAAATAGATAAGATCCCAGAAGAACACGAAGAACATCACAATACCGACAGAGATTATAATGATATTATGTATCCTGTGGCGTTTGTCGAAGCAGAGAAGCGCTATCATGCACATCATGACTTCCGCAGTGCCGACTATTGCACCGCCGCGCGAGCCGGTTATCATCATACATCCGTAGAACAGCATGCCGACCCAGAACCAGCCGTGATTGCCCTTTATCGAACGCAGGAATGCAAACGGCAGAGCGAAGATAAGAAAAGTTGAGGCGTTGTTGCGCCACTGGAAAGCGAGAAGCCCGTGAGTCGAGAGCACCTTATCGAGATGCTCACCGTAATATTCGAGGATCATGAAGCAGCAGAACAGCCCCATGATTATCATTATTTTTGATATCTTATCCGGCAGAGAATAGTTTTCTCTCAGGCGGATGTGCGAGTTCATGAGATTATAGAACAGCAGCATACCGAAGCCGAGACCGAGAGTGAAGAATATCGGCATCAGGCTGAAATATTCTTTGGCGGTTATCTTGCCGAGACCGCCGAGGGTAACTGCGACGGAGACTGCAAGCATCGGCCAGAACAACTCGCCGTGAGGCAGTTTGCGCTGATAATAAATGAAATGGAAGATTATAGCCGCCGCTGCCGGGACGGCAAGCCAGACCATTTTGATGAACTCGTCATAAGAATTGTTGCACTTTATAAGGCAGAGGCAGAGCAAAAGAAACGGTTCAAGCGCAATTATAACATCCTCGCAAAAAACGAGTATGGTGCAGATGATCGCTGCAAAGATAAGAAGCCCTATAGCCTCTACACGCAAGACGGTGATAAAACAGGCTATAAGGAAGCAAACCCACATGAACCAATCAGTGGAAAGATAATGTTCAATATTTTTTCTGACGCTTTCAAATTTCGCGTTTTTTGTCAAGTTCATGCTCCTCGTTGACTCTCCGATCGTCTGAAATATTTTCACAATACATCAAACGAGCCGGCTGTCAAAAATACTGCCGAAATCCGCAGGTACAGTCCCCATGTTTAGCAGTTTATTTTATCACAAATTCATCAAAAAATCAAGAAATAACAATTAATCGAGCTGCATTATTTCCTCCGCCAAGGCACTTGCCGCGTCAAATAATTCTTGGCGGCAGGAAAGCTGCAATTCGTCCATACTGTGAGTTCCGTCAGACGACACAAAGAGTTTCTCTATTCCGAGCGCGGCAGGGTCGGCATCGTTTGACACACACCCGCATACGGCGTAAACTTTTGCTCCCTCTTTGGCAGCTCTTCTGCAGACTCCGCTCATCACTTTTCCGTTGACGCTTTGAGAATCAAATCTCCCCTCGCCCGTTATAACTATATCGGCATTTGCGGCAAGTTTGTCAAATCCGGATTCGTCCAAAACTATATCTATGCCGCTTCTGAGCTCGGCATTCAGAAAAGCTGACGCGCCCGCGCCGAGACCGCCTGCGGCACCTGCGCCGGGAAGATTTTCAGAATTGAAGTTGAGGTCTCTTTTGAGTATATCGGCCATATGGTGCAGCCCTCGGTCTAGCAATCCGACCTGCTCTGCATTCGCGCCCTTTTGCGGCGCAAAAACATAAGCTGCACCGTCAACACCAAAAAGCGGATTTGTGACATCGCACGCGGCGACTACGGGAATATCAACCGGCTTTTCGGGCGGGATAATATGTTCGACATCTATCAGCGTTCCACCGACAGGAACAAATGAATTATTATTTTTATCGAGAAAACGAAAGTCGAGCTCCGACGCCATACCCGCGCCGCAGTCGTTGGTTGCGCTGCCGCCGAGACCCAAAACAATACGCTTCGCGCCGCGATTTACGGCATCGCGTATAAGCATACCGACGCCCGCAGTAGTCGTAACGGTCGGGTCGGCTCTGTCGCCCGCGAGCGGCAGTCCGACACAGGAGGCGGTTTCAATAACGGCAGCGCCGCTTTTGAGCATATAATACTCCGCGCGCAAGGATAAACCGAACGGGTCTTTTGACTCCGCCGATATCCACTCGCCGTCAATAAAATTCGCAAAACTCGAACAAAGCCCCTCGCCGCCATCGGCAGCGGGGAGCTTTATAACATTGCAGTCCGGTATTCTGTTTCTGAGCGCCGATTCGATTATATCACAGACCTCCGAAGAAGTCAGCGTGCCTTTGAAAGAATCGGGAGACAGCAGAATATTCATATTATCAATCTTTTGTAAGCATTCTTATGTATCTCTTGAAGAAAGACACGCCTTCGTCGAGAACCGCAACGGGGCAGCGCTCATCGGTAGCATGGGTGCAGAGAAGGAGCTTCGTGCGCACATGGAACGGAGCAAAGCGATAAATATTATCGCATATAGGCTCATAGAAGCAGGCATCGGTACCGCCCATAACAAGATAGGGCGCAACGATAACCTCAGGATCGGCTCTGACGCAGATCTCCTCAATGACCTTGAAAGCTCTGGAATCGGTCGAAGAGAACTTGGACGCCTCTTTATGCTTGAGGCACTTTATCTCAACATCCTTATTCTTTATGACCTTGCGCAGATGCTTCTCGACATCTTCTGTGGTTGTGCCGGGCATCATTCTGAAGTTTGCCGTAACAGATGCTTCCTGCGGAAGAACATTGGCGACAGGGCTGCCCTCGGCCATGGTGACGCCGGTAGTGGTTCTTATGAGTGAAGCCGTCGGCGGAATCTGCTCCATGATAAACTTCGCAAGGGGTTTAAGCAGCCAGAGGTTGCAGGCGACGACTCTGACGGGATATGTGGTTCTTCTGCCGAGATTGGAGAAGAGTTTGAGAACAAACGGCTCGAGTTTTGACTTGAACTGATGGTTTTCAACGTCTTTGACGACATCCGCTATTTTGCCTATGGCGCTGTGCTTCGGAGGCTGAGAAGAATGGCCGCCCTTGGATCTGACGCTCATAGAGAAATCGGCATAGCCCTTCTCCGCGATGCCTACGCCCGCAAGATTGCCCTTGAGAACATGCTTGACGTTGACGGGCAGTATGGCTCCGCCCTCATCTATGACGCTGTCGAGGTGAATACCGCGTGATTTGAGGGTTTCCATGATAGCCTTTGCGCCGGCATCCTTTGCAGCGACGACTTCCTCATCGTGACCGAAGCAGAGATAGACATCTCTCTCGGGTTCATATCCCTCTTCAAGAAGAGTCTCAACGGCTTCCATGACGCAGATAAGGTGGTTCTTCATATCAAGAGCGCCTCTGCCCCAGATGAACTCGCCGTCGTTATAGCCGCTGAACGGCTCATGAGTCCAATCACCCTCGGTGCCGGGCTCAATCGGGACGACATCCTGATGCGAAAGCAGAGCTATAGGCTCAAGATCGGGATTCTTGCCCTTCCAGCGATAGAGCAGGCTCGCCTCGGCGATATCCTCGCGCTCGAGAGTCTTATGCAGCAGAGGATACGACTCCTCAAGGAATTTGTGGAATTTTTCAAACTGCGACCAGTCGACCTTATCTTTTTCAGGATAAGATACGGTGGGAATCTGAATAGCACCGCTCAGATGCTTTGCAACACGCTCAACATCAACATTCTCTTTTTCAAGAGGCTTTGTCTCCCTCTTCTTGGGGACAAAGAATATGGCTCTGATAAGAGTTATGACGATAAAAATACCGAGAGCTATCAGAATGCCGTAAAGTATTTTGAGTCCCATTGTTTTTCTCCTTTCACGCCACGCGGCGAAATAAATTAATATACACTTTGACGCGGTAAAGCCCGAAGTCAAATATCTACATAATAATATCAGAAAATCGCTGTTCAGACAATAGCCGAAATGCAAAAATTTGCCCCACAAAGCATAGAAATTTTATATGATTACATGTCAAAAAGGCTTATCTGCGTGGTTTTCGGAATATCCTCAAGCGCACCCGCCGCTTCGAGAGCCTCGATAACAGTCTTGGAAACACTCGCGCGTCTGCGCAAATCTTCGACGGATAGGTACTTGCCCTCGCCGTCATCGCGCGCCGCAGCAAGCTGCTCCGCTGCAACGCCGCCGCATCCACCGAGAGCGGAGAACGGAAGCCTTATCTTGCCGTCCTCGATATGATAGACCTTGGCGTCGGAATTATAGACATCGACCGGAAGGAATTTCACTCCGCGCGCCATCATCTCATTGACGACCTGGAGAGAAGTGAACATATTCTCCTCCTTGGCGGTGGCTTCCTTCATGTTCATCTTTGTCTTGAGATATTTCATCTTGTTCTTAACGGCTTCCTGACCCGCCATGATGGACACGGTATCAAGGTCTTCGCCGCGGACTGTCATATATGTCGCGTAGTACTCGACAGGATAGTAGAGCTTATACCACGCAAGGCGCATGGCGGCAATAACATATGCCGCGGCGTGAGCCTTCGGGAACATATATTTTATTTTAAGGCAGCTGTCGATATACCACTCTGGGACATTGTTCGCGCGCATCGCGGCCTTGTGTTCGTCGGTAAGGAGCTTTTTCGCTTTACCCTTACGGGTTATCTCCATTATCTTGAACGCCATGCTCGGCTCGACGCCCTTATGTATGAGATAGGTCATGATGCTGTCTCGTGTTCCGATAACATCGGAAATGGTGCAGGTGCCGTTATCTATAAGGTCTTTTGCGTTGCCGAGCCAGACATCGGTACCGTGGGAAAGTCCGGATATCTGGAGCATATCGGAAAAGTTCTTAGGTCTTGAGTCAAGAAGCATCTGACGCACGAACGGCGTTCCAAGCTCGGGAAGAGATAATGTACCTGTATTGCAGTCGATATCCTCTTCCGTTACGCCCATTGGCTCGGGAGACAGAAGCATCTCGTAGAGCTTCGGGTCGCAGACATCGGCATCCATGACGGAAGTTCCGGTCAGATTTTCAAGATGCTTATAGAACGTCGGCACATCGTGGCCGAGAATATCAAGCTTGAGTATCGTATCGTGGAGCGCATGGAAGTCGAAATGCGTTGTTCGAGTGCCCTTGTCGGGATCGTCCGCGGGGTGCTGAATAGGCGTAAAGTCCTCAGCCTCTTTATAGTCCGGCACAACGACCATTCCGCCGGGGTGCTGACCGGTTGTGCGCTTTATTCCGACGCAGCCCTGGACGAGTCTGTCTTCCTCCGCGCGCTGAACAGTCATGCCTTTTTCATCGAGCCACTTCTTGACGAAGCCATAGGCGGTCTTATCAGCGAGAGTACCGATTGTACCTGCCTTGAAAACGTTCTTGGCGCCGAAAAGGGTCTCGGTATACTTATGCGCCTGCGACTGGAAATCACCGGAGAAGTTAAGGTCGATATCGGGCTGTTTATCGCCGTGGAAACCGAGGAATGTTTCAAACGGAATATCGTGACCGTCGCGGACGAGCGGTTCGCCGCAAATTTCACAGTTCTTCGGCGGCAGGTCGAAGCCAGAGCCGATTGAGCCGTCCATGAAGAATGTACTCTTCTTGCAGTGTTTGCACAGGTAGTGCGGCATAAGCGGGTTGACCTCGGATATCTCCGCCGCGAAAGCGACGAACGACGAGCCGACCGAGCCTCGCGAGCCAACGTAATAACCGTGATCCATGGAGAACTTGACGAGTCGCTGAGCGATGATATAAAGCACGGCGTAGCCATGTTCGATAATTGAGCTGAGCTCCTTTTCAAGGCGCTTTTCGACATATTCCGGCAGAGGATCACCGTAGATATCTTTCACATGCTTATAGCATATCTCGCGCAGTTCTTCATCGGAGCCCGGAATTCGCGGAGGATATGTACCGTCCGGTATGGGCTGGATAACCTCGCACATATCGGCTATCTTATTGGTGTTTTCAATAACAACCTCGCGTGCGGTCTCCTCGCCGAGATAGGCGAACTCGTCGAGCATCTCCTGCGTTGTTCTGAAATAGAGCGGAGCCTGCTGAGCGGCATCGGTAAAGCCCTGACCGGTCATGATAATCTCTCTGAAAACGCTGTCGCTCTTGTCCATGAAATGGACATCGCAGGTGGCGACAGTAAGCTTGCCGAGCTTGTCGGCAGTGGCGATTATCTTTTTGTTTATATCCTCAAGCCCCTGAACATCCTTGACCCTGCCCTCTCTGATAAGGAAAGCGTTGTTGCCGTTGGGCTGTATCTCAAGGTAATCGTAAAACGAGGCGATTTCAAGCACTTCATCGTCGGATTTTCCGTCGAGTATGGCTCGGTAAACTTCGCCCTGTTCGCACGCGCTGCCGACGATTATACCCTCGCGGAACTCTTCAATTACCGAGCGCGGGACGCCGGGCTTGCGGCTGAAATATTCGAGGTTTGATTTTGTGATTATTTTATAGAGGTTTTTAAGTCCCACATAGTTCTTTGCAAGGAAGATTATGTGGTTATATTTCTTTTTCTTCTCGGCAGGATCGACTACGCGGTCATCAAAATAATAGCCCTCCATGCCGTAGAGTATCTTTATCTTGCCCTTTGCCGCGGCGCAGGCCTCGGGGAACGCCTGAACAACGCCGTGGTCGGTTATGGCTATCGCCTTGTGTCCCCACGCTATAGCGCGCTCAACGAGCTTTGTGGCACTCGAAACGGCGTCCATAGCGGACATCGTGGTATGCAGATGGAGTTCGACGCGTTTTTCGGGTGCATCGTCCTTCTTTTCGATAAGGTCGATCGTCGTTATGGCTCGCGCGTTTATGCAGTCGCACTTCATATAGGAGTCGTAGTTGACAACACCCCTAACCATAACGGCGACACCGTCTTTGATATTTTTGAGCAGACTTTCGCAGTTCTCAGCGAGCTCGAATATCTTGACGGAATATGAATTTGTTTTATCTGTAATGCAGAAATTGATTATCTTTCTCTTGCCGTCGCGTGTGTCGCGCGACTCGAAAGAAAATACGGTTCCCCAGACAACGACCGAGCCTGAGTCGGAAGCTATCTCGCTCAACGGAATAGGCTTGGTTTTTATTATAGGTCCGTAGATCGGGACGGAATATTTCGTTGAAAACGGGTATTCGTCATATGTTCTTGTGAGATTGCTGAGGTCTTTTTCCTGCGAGACTTTGTCGGCGAACGCGTTGCGTATGCCGCTGTCAAGTTCTTCCTGATACTGCATCACTTCGCCATCATCGACAGGTGCGCCGCTGTCAGTGAACTCAACGCCGACATCCTCGCCGAAGCGTTCGAATATCATCTGAGCGAAGCGCTTGGGTGCGCCGAGATTGTTTATGACATCCGCGCCGCTCTTGAGCTGGACAGACACCATATCGCCGAGCATGAAGCACTTTGCATCGTTTAAAAATCCGTTCGCGGCGGGAAACTCCTTGCGCAGAGAAACGAGCAGCTTGGCAAGTCCTAGTTCGCTCATCGGCTCTTTCGGATCATCTTCGCGTTTTTCTTCTTTGACCGAGCAGTTTATCACTGCGGCATTGAGAGTGAACGCTTTTATGAGCGAAGTTTCGACAGCTCTCAAAATAAGCTTGCCCGGCGCAGCAGCCGCCGAGCAAAGCAGTTCGAGCTCCCTGCGCTCTACATTCAGCCTGATATCGTCAAGCTGAATGTTTTCAAGCTCAGAGAGCAATTCGGAATCATCAATATATTCTTTTACAAAATCAACTAACTTCTTGCCGGACATCATTGTCTCCATTAAAGTTTATCTATCTCTTCCATAAGGCTGTCAAGCACCTCTGACTCAGGTACTTTTTTGATTATTTGACCCTTTTTGAATATCAGCGCGCAGCCGTCTCCGCCTGCGATACCGATATCGGCTTCTCTCGCTTCGCCGGGTCCGTTGACGGCACAGCCCATGACCGCGACCTTGACGGTTTTTCCGTCAAATGCGTCATAGTCTGCCTTAATTTCAGTCGAATACGCGCTTCTTTCGAAGCGTGTCTGGGTGAAGGGGTCTCTCCCCTCCTCCTGCAAAGCCTTGAGCTTATCGCGTCTTATTTTCAGCAGCTCGCTGAGCTCCTGCTCAGGCGCTGCGTTCTCATTCGTCTTATTCTCACTCATAGCCTACCCTCTTAATCGTTTTCTACCGAAAGTATCTCAAAGTGCAGCTCGCCTGCCGGTGCATCGACGGTGATCTTCTCGCCTGCGACGTGACCGTAAAGGCCGCGGCCAAAGGGCGAATCGTCGGATACACGGCCCTCCATGGGGTTTGCCTCCTGCGAGCCGACAATTGTGTAATCCTCTTCGTAGCCATCATCAAGGTCGCGAACCTTGACTCTGCTGCCGAGGGTGACTGCGCCCTTGCGCATGCCGGTATCGACCTTCTCGACGATCTCGGCGTTCTCAACAAGGCTCTTGAGCTCGGCAATTCTGGAATAGAGCTTGCCCTGCTCGGTCTTTGCCTCGTCGTATTCGCTGTTTTCGGAAAGGTCTCCGAAGCTGCGCGCTTCTTTTATCTGCTCGGCGACTTCCTTAGCCTTATCGGTTTCAAGGTACAGAAGCTCCTTTTTGAGCGCGTCAAGGCGCTCCTGACTCATCTTAAATCTGTTTTCGGTAGCCATACTCAGCTCTCCTTTATTATCCTTATTTATAGCGCTCAGCTCAGCGCTTTTATCGCTGCATTGAGCTGGACTGTTGTATCCTTTTCGGTATTATGCGCCTCGATATCGGGCTTGATGCCGCCGGCTTCTGCAAGGTCAACGCGCTGCGGCGTGAGATACTTCTTTGTCGAAATGTGTATCGCACCGCCGTTTGAAAGCTCTATCGTCACCTGGCTTCTCGCCTTACCTGTTGTGTGCTCGCCGACTATGGTCGCCCAGTCGTACTCCTGAAGAGCGGCCGCGAAAAACTCGGCTGCGCTATAGCTGTTTTCATTGACGAGAACGGCCATTTTTGCGCTCAGGCATACCTTGTCGGAGGTTTGGACGGTTTCCTTTCCGGCTTTGTCAACGCTGACAAACAGATCGCCGTCTGGCAGCAGATAGTCCAAAAGCGAAACAAGCTCACTTACAAGGCCGCCGGGATTATCGCGGACATCGAATATGAACGACTTTGCGCCCTCTGCCGTGAGCTTTTCGATAGCGCCGATCGCGCCATCACTGCTTCCGGCTTCAAAGTTTTCGATTTTGATATAGCCGATATTATTCTCCAGCATTTTTGAGGATATCGGATTTTTATAAATTACCTCGCAGGATATCGTTACGCTTGACTCGGTTCCCTTTTCGTCTGCAATGACCATCGGGAAGTTTTTATTGAGCTTCGAGCGGATAAGCTCCTGAAGCTCGGCCGTCGTCATCCCCTCCGTCAGTTGACCGTCAACGGAGACTATGGTCTGTCCGACATTGAGGCCTGCTGTGGCCGCCGGTGTACCGTCCTCTACAGCAAATATCTCAAATTTGCCCTTATCGTTTAGCTTCACACTGACTCCGATACCTGCATACTCGTTTGCGGAAGAGAGCTTATAGGCCGCATACTCCTCGGGGCTCATGTAATAGCTCCACTTATCGTCAATGCTGCGAACCATTGCGGACGCGGCGGCGTTATAAAGCGTGTCGCTGTTGGCATCGCCGATGTAGTTTTCTTCGATGATCCTTTCGACCTCGACATACGCCTTTGCGTCGTTATAATATTTCTGTGCGCCGAAGCCGCCGGTCGTTATAAGATAAGTTGCGGCAGCAGTCACGATCATGACCACGAGAGCCACTATTATAAGATGGATGAACTTAAATTTTCTGCCGAAACCGGGGCGTGATCGTTTTTCCATTCAATCTCTCCTTTTTCATGGCGCTCCTCAATCCGGAGCCTTCGTCAGCTAAACAGTACGTTTGACTGGCAGCCGCAAGGCCGCCAGTCAAGCTCATATTCTATCAAATATTATTTTCAGCGATACACTGCTGCACGGTCTCCGAGGCTTCGTTGGAAGGAGTCTGCTCGACTCCATCGGCTCTCACAGGGATAACCGTGAGCACAAGGCTGAGTATCATCGTCAGCACAAGGAGCATCGCCAGTATTGATACAACCAATCTTCTGTTCATACCAAAATCCTCACACCTTGAGGTAATTTCTGATCGCGATAACGCCGCCGACTGCGCCGACAAGTACGCCGACCGCGAGGAACGCGACGAGCACGATAACCCACACCTGAGAAAACGGAACTATCTGCACAAAGGATATTGCAAGACTCTGCGAAACTTTAGTCTCCAGCGCCTTATACAGACCCCACTGGGCAAGGAATGCAAGTCCGCCGCCGGCAATGCCGAGCACGAGACCCTCGATAACAAAGGGGCATCGAATGAAGCTGTTGGACGCGCCGACCATCTTCATTATGGCGATCTCTTCTCTTCTGCCGTAGGTCGCAAGCTTTATGGTATTGCTCATGATAAACAGCGACACAAAGCCGAGTATAGCGATGAGCACAAGCGATACTATGCTTATGACGTTGCGAACGGAGATAAATTTATCCGCAAATTCGGTGGGCGCGTTGACCTTATCGATACCGTCAACATTTTCTATCGCGGTTTTAGTTGCGTCCATTTGGCTGAGGTCAACAAGCTGAATGACAAAGCGATGGCGGAAAACCTCGTCGTTGAGACCCTCCATATAGCTTTCGTCATACTTTTCGAGGAAATTCTGACGCGCCTCGCTGCGGCTTACAAAGTCCACGCTTGCGACATTGTCGAGCGCCTCGAGCTTTGTCTGTATCTGCGCGGTCGCTTCCTGCGCGGTCATATCCTCGTCAACGTAGGCAAGGATCTGGTTCTGATTGCCGATGTCCTCAACTATCTGGTTGACGTTTATATCAAGAAGCGTGAAGCTGCCCATTACTATCAGGCAGGCAATTATTATCGTGACCGAGGCAAAGGACATGAATCCGTGCGTAAACACATTTCGGAAGCCCTCGCCTATAAGATATCCGTATCTATTCAACTTCATAACTGTAGTACCCGTCCATTCCGTCGCTTATAAGGTGGCCGCCGTCGATGGCTATGACACGCTTTGAGAAAGCATTGACCAGTTCCTTTTCGTGAGTAACCACAAGGATCGTGGTTCCCATTTCGTTGATCTTCTCAAGCAAAAGCATAAGCTCAAGGCTGCGCACAGGGTCAAGGTTGCCGGTCGGCTCGTCGGCGATTATCATGGTCGGATTATTGACCAGAGCGCGCGCTATGGCAACACGCTGCTGCTCGCCGCCGGAAAGCTCCGCCGGGAGGCGCTTTTCACGTCCCTCAAGGCCGACAAGCTCCAAAACGCGGGGCACACGGTCTTTGATCGCCTTGTTCGTTGCGCCGACAACGCGCATCGCAAACGCCACGTTATCATAAACCGTCATCTTATCAATAAGTCTGAAGTCCTGGAAGATGACGCCGAGCGTTCTTCTCATCTGCGGCATTTTGCGGCGCTTGAGCTTGTTCATGTTAAAGCCGTTTACGATGACCTCGCCCTCGGATGCCATAATTTCGCCCGTGAGAAGCTTGATTATCGTCGTCTTGCCCGAGCCGGACGGTCCGACGAGGAAGGCAAACTCGCCCTCGTTTATCGTGAGGCTGAAATTATCGAGTGCGGCAACATCGCTGTTGTCATAGACCATCGTTACATTGTTCATCTGAACCATGTGTCATTTTCCTCCTGAGGATTTCGGGGACATTCCCCTACGGATTTCAGCGGCCGTTGCTGTTGACCGAGTCAAGATACTGCTTGACCATCATTGCGACCTTGAACACGATAGCGTGGTCAAACTCGCGCAGATCAAGGCCGGTGATCTTCTTGATCTTCTCCAGCCTGTACACAAGCGTGTTACGGTGAACATACAGCTTGCGGCTCGTTTCCGAGACGTTGAGGTTATTCTCGAAGAATTTGTTTATCGTTTCAAGCGTGTCCTCGTCAAGAGTTTCAAGCGGATTTTTCTTGAACACCTCGTTGAGGAACATCTCGCAGAGCGTGGTGGGCAGCTGATATATTATACGGCCGATGCCGAGATTTTCATAGCTAATGATCGTCTTTTCCGAATCGAAAACTCTGCCGACGTCGATCGCGATCTGGGCTTCCTTATAGCGGTCGGCAAGCTCGCGCAGGTGACGCGCGGTCGTTCCGATGCCGATGATGCATTTTATCTGAAGCTCGTTGCGCAGAACGGTCTCAACGCTCTCGGCAATGGCTTTCACCTCGGCGCTGTTATCGCCGCCGGGGAGCTCTTTTATAACGACGATATCTGTCTCGTTTATGCTGATAACGAAGTCATGCTGCTTATCGGGGAAAAGCGTCTGCAAAACCTCAACGCTCGCAACGTCCGAGCGCTCGACCTGACGCACGAGCAGCAGCGCGCGCGGAACATCAGGGGCAAAATGCAGCTCCTTTGTTCTTACATAAACGTCGCCGGGAAGAATGTTATCGGAAATTATATTCTTAAGAAAAGCAGCCTTATTGTACTTTTCCTCGTAATTCATCTTCGCCTCGTTAAAGGCGACGGCAGCCATCATGCACGTCATGCGCGCCATATCGTCGCAGCCCTCAACAAAAACGGCATAGTCAAACTTGCTGCTGTTATTGCTGAGCACCTTATAGGTACGCACGCCGCTTACGAGCACAGGCTCCGAGAAGTCATAGCTCATGCTCGAAAAATCATCGAGCCTTGAGCCGATCATGGGCAGCTCACTGCATGTGATGACAAAGCCCTGATCATCAATGATGCCGATGCAGCGGTCGGTAGCTTCCTTTATCTGTATTATCACGCTCTGAAAAATTCTGCTGGACATCGTCTTTTTACCTCCAGTGAAGTATATGGGTATTTTAACGATAGATAATATTCAACACTTTCTACATGATAATACTTTTTTGTGCGTTTTTCAATAGAAAATCACATTATTTTTGTGCGTTTTTCAAAAAATCGCATAATTGTTTTGATAAAAGCACCAAATATAGGGCTCATTTTTTGTTATTTTTTCTTATTCACACTGCACAACTCTTTTTCCGTCAATTGACGAAATTGGCCCGGCAGGAGCGATTTATCAAGCTCAAGCGCGCCGATCGAGAGCCTTTTTAGCTCCGTAACCGGCTTTCCGCGTGAGGCGAGCATACGCTTTACCTGATGGTATTTGCCCTCCATAACGCGCACGAGGCAGCTTCCGTCTGGCAGCTTTTCAAGCCCTGCCGGCAGGCACTGTGTTCCGTCGGCAAGCACTATCCCCTGCCTGAACGCTTCAACGTCGGCATCGTCAACCGGGCTTTCTGTGCAGGCACGATAGGTCTTTACGATCTCGGACTTCGGCGAGATCACGCGGTGTGCAAACTCTCCGTCGTTCGTTATTATAAGAAGTCCGGTCGTGTCCTTATCCAGCCTGCCGACGGGGAAAAGATTTTTCTTTCTTAGTTCTGCCGGGAACAGGTCAATCACCGTTTTCTGCTTTTTATCATCGGTTGCCGACAGCAGTCCGGACGGCTTATTTAGCATGTAGTAACAGATTTTTTCGTATCTGACGGGCTTGCCGTCGAGCGTTACCTTCGCCGTGTCGCTGTCAAGCTTCTGCTCAGGAGACCTCACCGGAACGTCGTCAACGCAGACGCTGCCGTTTTTTATTATCTGCCGAAGCTGGCTTCGCGAAAGCGCGGTGCACTCGGACAGGTATTTGTCAAGTCGCATAAGCGGCATAATATCACCATGTTCAGCATAGGATTAGTTAGGAAAAAACTTGAGCTTATTATAACATAAAGTATTGATTTTTTGAATAGGAAAAGGCAAATATACGCATATGTTAACAAAATGTTTAAAGCTGACAAAAACACGCGCAGTTGCGCTTCTGCTCATGCTTGGAGTTATGCTCGCCGCCGCCGTTGTCCTTTGCTCCTCGCCGCGAAGCATTTTCAGCACCGGCGACATGCTCGACGTCTCGCAGCTCAATGGGCGCGAAAAGTATCTCGCGTCATATGGCTGGGTGATCGATCCGGCCAGTGAGACCGAGCGCACTGTTCTGCTTCCAAAGAAATTCGAGGGCACGGTCAGGGACTATGCCGACATGCAGACGGATCAAGGCTATGACTTTGCGTTTTATTCGGGGCTTGAATGCAGGCAGTTTACATACGAGGTGACAAATTACGACGGCTGCGACGGCACGGTTTATGCCGTGCTTTACGTCAAGGGCACGCGCGTCATCGGCGGAGATATACACTCTGCCGAGATAAACGGGTTCATGCATGGTATAAGATGAAAAATGCCCCTTGAAGCAGTGCTTCAAGGGGCATAGTTTACGAACTTTTCAGTTCGGTGAGTTTAGGAAATTACTCCTCGACCTCGATAACAACGCCGGAACCGACAGTGCGGCCACCCTCACGGATAGCGAAACGCAGGCCCTTCTCGATTGCGATCGGGGTGATCAGCTCGACCTTCATGTCGACGTTATCGCCGGGCATGCACATCTCGGTGCCTTCGGGCAGGGTGATGACGCCGGTAACGTCGGTGGTACGGAAGTAGAACTGAGGACGGTAGTTGTTGAAGAACGGGGTGTGACGGCCGCCTTCGTCCTTGGACAGAACGTAAACCTGGCCAACGAACTTGGTGTGGGGCTTAATGGAGCCGGGAGCTGCCAGAACCTGGCCACGCTCTACGTCCTTCTTTGCGATACCACGGAGAAGAGTACCGACGTTGTCGCCAGCCTCTGCGTACTCGAGGATCTTGTGGAACATCTCGGTACCGGTGACGGTGGTCTCGGTGATCTCGTCCTTCAGGCCGACGATCTGAACCTTGTCGCCAACCTTAACGCGGCCACGCTCTACACGACCGGTGGTAACGGTGCCACGGCCGGAGATGGTGAATACGTCCTCGATAGGCATAAGGAACGGCTGGTCTGCCTTACGGTCAGGAGTGGGGATCCAGGTATCAACTGCATCCATGAGCTCCTTGATGCAAGCATACTCGGGAGCATTGGGATCGGTGGACTCGCAAACGAGTGCGTTAAGAGCGGAACCGCGGATGATGGGGGTGTCGTCTCCGGGGAAGCCGTAGAAGTCGAGCAGCTCGCGAACTTCCATCTCGACGAGCTCGAGGAGCTCTTCGTCGTCAACCTGATCGCACTTGTTCAGGAATACGAGGACGGAAGGAACGTTAACCTGACGGGCAAGCAGAAGGTGCTCACGAGTCTGAGCCATGGGGCCGTCGGATGCTGCGATAACGAGGATAGCGCCGTCCATCTGAGCTGCGCCGGTGATCATGTTCTTGATATAGTCGGCGTGGCCCGGGCAGTCAACGTGTGCGTAGTGACGATGAGCGGTCTTGTACTCAACGTGTGCGGTGTTGATGGTGATGCCGCGTTCTCTCTCTTCGGGAGCCTTGTCGATGGAAGAGTAATCAGTGTACTCTGCGTCGCCGAACAGAGCAAGGTACTTGGTGATAGCTGCGGTCAGAGTGGTCTTGCCATGGTCGATATGACCGATGGTGCCGATATTGACGTGGGGCAGGGATCTGTCGAATTGCTGCTTTGCCATAATAATAACCTCCGTTAAATTGATACAATGATTTGATTAAACTACTTGCTTATATGGTTTATCAGCCCTTGCGTGTGCCGCGAAGAGTCTCCTGGAGATTCTTCGGAAGCTCGACATAGTGGCTGGGTTCCATGCTGTAGGTCGCGCGGCCCTGAGTTTTGCTTCTCAGGTCGGTAGCGTAGCCAAACATGGATGCAAGAGGCACATGAGCCTCGATGACGGCGGCACCGTTTCTGATGTCCGATCCGACGATCTGGCCGCGTCTTGCATTTATATCGCCCATAACGTCGCCCATATATTCATCGGGAGCTGTTACGACGACCTTCATAATAGGTTCAAGCAGAGTGGGGCCTGCCTTCTCGCAGGCTTCCTTGAATGCCATGCTGCCGCAGATCTTAAACGCCATTTCGGACGAGTCTACCTCGTGGTAAGAACCGTCTATAAGCGTTACCTTCACATCTACGACCTGGTAGCCGGCGAGCACACCCGACTGCATTGCGCCCTGGATGCCCTGATCGACACAGGGGATATACTCCTTGGGGATAGCGCCGCCGGTGATCTTGTTGATAAACTCATAGCCCTTGCCGGACTCGTTGGGCTCAACAGTGATCTTACAATGTGCAAACTGGCCCTTACCGCCCGTCTGACGGGCATAGCGGGTATCGACGGTCGCCTCACGCGTGATGGTCTCCTTATAGGAAACCTGCGGCTTGCCGACATTAGCCTCGACCTTGAACTCGCGCAGAAGTCTGTCAACGATGATCTCAAGATGAAGCTCGCCCATACCGGCGATTATGGTCTGGCCCGACTCTTCGTCGGTGTAGGTCTTGAAGGTAGGATCCTCCTCCGCCAGCTTCTGAAGTGCAATAGCCATCTTCTCCTGACCGGCTTTGGTCTTGGGCTCGATAGCAACACGGATAACAGGCTCGGGGAATTCCATGGATTCAAGGATGATCGGATTTTTCTCATCGCAGAGCGTATCGCCGGTCGTGGTATTTTTAAGGCCGACGGCGGCAGCAATATCGCCGGAATAAGCGATGGAAAGATCTTCTCTGTGGTTTGCGTGCATCAGCAGGATTCTGCCGATACGCTCGCGCTGACCCTTGGACGAGTTCAAAACCGTTTTGCCGGCTTCAACTGTGCCGGAATAGACACGGAAGAAGCTCAGGCGGCCGACAAAGGGGTCGGTCATGATCTTGAACGCGAGTGCGGAGAACGGTGCATCATCGGATGCCTCACGGGTCTCTTCCTCATCTGTCTTGGGGTTGGTACCGCTTATTGCGGGGATGTCCAGCGGAGAGGGCATGTAATCGACTATAGCGTCGAGCAGCTTCTGCACGCCTTTGTTTTTATACGAAGTGCCGCAGACCACGGGAACCATCTGAACAGCGCATGTGGCCTTTCTGATGGCTGCGCGGATCATATCCTGCGGAACCTCTTCTCCTTCGAGATAAAGCATCATTATCTCGTCGTCGAAATCCGAGATAGCTTCCAGCATCTTTACGCGGTATTCCTCGGCCATATCTCGCATATCCTCGGGTATCTCCTCGGTGCGCATGTCGTTGCCGAGATCATCGTAATAAATGCGGGCATTCATCTCAACCAGATCGATTATGCCACGGAAATCCGCTTCGGCGCCGATCGGGAGCTGGATGGGCACTGCATTGCACTTAAGTCTGTCATGTACCATATCGAGAACATGATAGAAGTCCGCGCCCATGATATCCATCTTGTTTACGTATATCATACGAGGAACATGATAGTGATCGGCCTGTCTCCAAACTGTCTCGGACTGCGGCTCAACGCCGCCCTTGGCACACAATACGGTCACGCAGCCGTCAAGAACACGCAGAGAGCGCTCGACCTCAACGGTGAAGTCAACGTGGCCCGGGGTATCAATGATATTGATTCTGGTATCGCGCCAGTGGCAGGTGGTTGCTGCGGAAGTGATGGTTATACCTCTCTCCTGCTCCTGCTCCATCCAGTCCATGGTCGCGGTACCTTCATGGGTCTCGCCGATCTTGTAGTTTACGCCGGTATAGTAAAGAATACGCTCGGTCGTCGTAGTCTTGCCGGCGTCGATGTGAGCCATGATACCGATATTTCTGGTTTTTTCAAGTGAGTACTGTCTTGGCATAATCTTCTCCTGTAAAGATTACCATCTGAAGTGTGCGAAGGCCTTGTTGGAGTCTGCCATCTTGTGGGTATCTTCGCGCTTCTTGACGGATGCGCCGAGGTTGTTGCAGGCATCCATGATCTCGCCTGCAAGGCGCTCCTTCATGGTCTTCTCGCCACGCTTGCGGGCGTAGCCGACCAGCCAACGCAGGCCGAGAGTCTGACGACGTGCAGGTCTTACTTCGATAGGAACCTGGTAAGTTGCACCGCCGACACGGCGAGCCTTAACTTCGAGGCTGGGCATGATATTGTTCATTGCTTCGGTGAAGGCGTCAAGGGGTTCCTTGCCGGTCTTCTCCTTGATGATGTCAAAAGCGTCGTAAACGACCTTCTGAGCAACACCCTTTTTGCCGTCCAGCATGATAGCGTTGATGAGCTTGGTCACCAGAACACTATTGTACATAGGATCGGGTAAAATTTCTCTTTTGGGAACATTACCTCTTCTGGGCACTGTGCTTCCCTCCTTCATTAAAAAATGACTTCACAGGTACTCGGAACGGATTTGCACCATTCCGTCTGCGCCCCGAGGTCTAATAATATATAGTAGACAACAGGGCAAAATTTTGCTTGTTGGAAATTACTTTTTCTTTGCAGCCTTGGGTTTCTTCGCACCGTACTTGGAGCGAGCCTGCATACGACCCGTAACACCCTGAGCGTCGAGGGTGCCGCGAATGATGTGGTAACGAACACCGGGAAGGTCCTTAACACGGCCGCCGCGGATCATAACAACGCTATGCTCCTGAAGGTTATGGCCGACACCGGGAATGTAAGCGGTGACTTCGTAACCGTTGGTCAGACGCACACGGGCGATCTTACGCAGTGCGGAGTTAGGCTTCTTGGGGGTGGAGGTACGAACTGCGGTGCAGACGCCTCTCTTCTGAGGGGAGCTCAGGTCGGTCTCGCAATTTTTCAGGGTGTTGAGACCCTTCTGCATTGCGGGGGAGTTGGACTTATAAGTCGACTTCTCTCTGCCTTTTCTCACCAGCTGGTTAAACGTAGGCAATTTTCATTTCTCCTTTCTTGAAAAATTCCTTGAAATTCAAGGTTTTTGCATGGATTTTATGCTTTTGGGCGCACAAATCCCACACAGACTGAAATTTTAGCATATTACACAAATTCAGTCAAGATTTTTTTACACAAAAATGAGCTGCAATTTTCAAATTTATATGTTGATTTCGCATTTTTCGTATTTAAAAGGCAAAAGTGCAGGTTGCATCTTCGGCATATTTTTATGCATAAGCTGACGAGAGTCGAACACGTATCGGTTTTGACGGGCAGATTTCCGCCCATG